>MDSV01024431.1_pt1 | contig 60169 bp, 64 predicted proteins | sample 810851 | NCBI WGS metagenome assembly MDSV01 (sample SAMN05326640, study PRJNA326480) | marine metagenome | isolation source: seawater | place: Atlantic Ocean: North East | collected 2012
CCACGTTGATAGGCTGGATGTGGAAGCGCAGTAATGCGTGCAGCTGACCAGTACTAATAGCTCAATTGGCTTGATTTATGCACTGAAAAAAATTTTCAATAAAAAGTTTTAGAGAAGCTCCAATTAAAGCTTCAAAAAAGCTAGAACTACATATAGATAAAAACAAAAACTATTCACATAATGTAGCCTTCCATGATTAAATAATTCAAATTTTACTTTATTGTTCAAAATTTGAACACTATATTGTTCAAAAATTGAACAATGAAAAAAACTAAATTACAAGATAATTTTGAAGTTTTAAGGAAGATACATAAAAATCCAGATGCATCACAGCGTGAACTTGCAGAGGAATTAGGTTTCAGTCTTGGTAAACTTAACTATTGCTTAAAAGCTCTCAAAGACAAAGGATTAGTCAAAATAAATAATTTTAAAAATAAAAAAGATAAAATTAATTATATTCAATACATTATTACTCCAAAAGGAATTAGCGAAAGAACTAAACTTACTATTAATTTCATGAAAAGAAAAATGAGAGAATATGATGATCTTAAAAGGGAGCTTGAGTAATGTGGACAATAATTAAATTTGAAAAAAAAAATATTAACTCTTTATTGTCTGAAATCCAAAAAAAATTTGGAAAAGAAAGTAAAATTTACCGTCCTAAAATTTTTCAAGAAAAATTTGAAAAAAACAGATTAATTAAAAGAGAGTATGATCTTTTGGGTAATTATGTATTTTGTTTTGATAAAAATTTTTCAGACGAAAATAGTTTAAAACGTCTAAACTATATTAGAGGTGTCAAATACTATTTAAACGGATTTAAGAGTTCTCAGAATGAAATATCAAAATTTATTGAATATTGCAAAAGCAAAGAAAATATCAAAGGAATTATTACAAAACCGATATTTGAAACAAAGGTTGGAAGTTATTATAAATTTTCTTCTGGTCCTTTTACTCAAAAAATTTTTAAAATTTTAGAAATTCAAAAAAATAAGATTCAAATTTTAATGGGAAATTTAGAAACCACAGTAGATAAAAAAGATTATTGTTTAAGCCCATTATAAAAAAAAGTGATTAAAATTGTAAAAAAACAGTATTTTTGCAAAGTGCGGAGCATTGGTTAATTATGAAAGTGCAAAAAAAAGATTTAGCTTATTTTGGAGGAAAAAAAGCAATAACATTCAAAAGTCCTCATTGGAAATGGCCTCCATTTTCTAAAGAAAAATATGACTCAATTAAGTCATATTATTTAAGTGGAGAAGAAAAAAATAAAAAAGGTTACCCGAAAATTGTAGAGCGTTTTGAAAATAATTTTAAAAAATATCAAAAAGCAAAATATGCACTTTCAACAAATTCAGGTACATCTGCTTTACAAGCAGCTTTTTTTGCAGTTGGATTAAAAGAGGGTGACGAAGTTATTGTGCCGGCATTAACATTTCATGCAACAGCAACACCTGTTTTTTCTACGAATGCAGTTCCTGTTGTAGTTGATTGCAAGTCTGATACAGGAAATATCGATCCAAAAAGCATCAAAAAGTCGATAACATCCAAAACTAAAGCGATTGTGATAACACATCTTTGTGGTCATCCCTGTGATATGGAAGAAATTTTAAAAATAACAAAAAAAAATAAACTATTTTTAATTGAAGATTGCTCTCATGCACACGGATCGACTTATAAAGGTAAAAAAGTTGGTAATTTTGGTGATATTGGTTGCTTTAGCTTAGATAATAATAAACTTTTGGCTGCAGGTGAGGGAGGGGTATTAATAACAAATAATAAAAATTTTTTTGAAAGAGCATTATTAATTTCAGATTTCGCAGGTAGGCTTAAAAATGAATTAAGCATTAATAAAAATACTGTTTATAACGATACGGGACTTGGATATAAACACAGAATACATCCTGTTTCCGCAGCAATCGCAAACTCTGAACTAAAAAAAATTAATTTTTATATAAAAAGAAGACATAAAATGCTTAATTATTTCTCAAAAAAAATTAAAGATATTCCGGGGATTTATCCTCCAATAACATTAAAAAATTCTCACAGAGGAGCATTTTATGGATATAGACCATTTGTAAAAACACAAGAGTTGAAAAACATTAAAGTCCCAACTTTAATTAAATATCTGCAGGCCGAGGGTATGGAAGTAAGATACGCGGGGAACAGACCTCTGCATCAATTGCCCCTTTTCTCGAATAGAAAACTTGGGCCTAAATTTTTAGGTAAAAATGTATCTCTTTTTAGAAATTATAAAAATAAGGGATCTTTACCACAAAGTGAAAATTTTTATAACAACACTCTATCTTTAATAACTTTTACTTTTGAAAAAAAAAAATTAATCAATCAGTATATTAAAGCTTTTAAAAAGGTTTGTAACTATCTTTCAGGTTAATATGATTAAAAAAAAATTACACCAATTTATAAATAAAGGATTTTGTATTATTAATCTTTACAACAAAAACGAACATAAATATTTGACCAATAAAATTTTAAAAAAAATTAATAAAAATATTAAAAAAAAAGAAAAAATTTCAAGCAATAATTTAAAATATTATCACAAAAATTTTGGAACAAAAATACATGAAAAAATTATTAAAAGTACAGAAAGATATGTTTTTCTTGATAGAAAACTCGTAAAACCAATTATGAATAATAAAGTTATTCAAAAAATTTCTAATTACCACTGGGGTCACTCAAAATTTCAAATTAAATGGGTAGGATCTTTAAGTAAACCAATGAAATTTAATACCACAGGATTTAGGATTGCTAGACCTGAAAAACTATCCAAAAAAGATGTTGGAGGAGAACATTTAGATCTTCATTACGGTGGAAAAAAGAACACAAATCAAAAAAAACTTTTTACTTTATGGTACCCTATCGTTGGCATGTCAAATAAATATACACTAAGAATCTCTCCTGGTAGTCATAAATTCAAACATCCTTTAAATTCAATCTCAAAACAAAAAAAATATATTTCAATGGTGCTCAACAAAAAGTATGTTAAAACATTCAAGTTTGTTAGACCTAAATTGAAAGCTGGACAAGTAATTTTCTTTCATCCAAATTTAATACATGGATCGAGCAAAAATTTAGGCAATAAAACTAGAATTAGTTCAGATTTTAGAATCTTTAACAATTACTATAACTAGATATGAAATTTTATTCATTGGTAACAGGTGGTGCAGGATTTATAGGCTCAAACTTGGTTGAGGAACTAATTAAAAAAAAACACAAAGTAATAGTTTTAGATAACTTTTCTACTGGTAGAAAAATTAATTTAGAAAAAAATAAAAATCTTAAAATAATTAAATGTGATATTGCAAATTACGATAAAATTGAGAAATATTTTAATAAAGTAAATTTCGTGTTTCATTTGGCAGGTTTAGCGGATATTGTACCTAGTATAGTAAGTCCTGAAAAATATTTTTCCTCTAATGTTGTTGGAACATTTAATGTTCTAAGGGCTGCAAGTAAATTTAAAGTTAAAAAATTTATATACGCTGCGTCAGCAAGTTGTTATGGTTTTCCTAAAAAATTTCCAACAGACGAAAAACAAAAGATACAACCTATGTACCCATATGCTTTAACAAAATGGCAAGGGGAGGAACTGGTTAAACATTTTAATAAAATTTATAAATTACCAACTATCTCATTAAGGTTTTTTAATATCTATGGTCCTAAATCCAGAACTAGCGGGACTTATGGAGCAGTGTTTGGAGTTTTTCTAGCTCAAAAACTTGCAAAAAAACCACTTACGATTGTTGGAGACGGAAATCAAACTAGAGACTTTCTTAATATTAAAGATTTGGTCGTATTACTTGTTAAAGTAGCAAGATCAAAAATTAAAGGAGAAGTTTACAACGTTGCTGGAGGAAAAGAAATTAAAGTCAATTTTATAGCTAATTTAATAGGAGGTAAAAAAATATATATACCAAAAAGACCAGGTGAACCCGATAGGTCTTTGGGAGATATAAGAAAAATTAAAAAAGACTTTAAATGGTCACCAAAAATTTCAATAAAACAGGGTGTAAATGAATTGATGCAAAATATTAGTTACTGGAAAGCTGCACCAATATGGACTCCTAAAAAAATTAAAGAAGCAACTAAAATTTGGTTTTCATTACTTAAAAATGAGTAAAATTGAAAATATTAAAACACTTAGTAAAAAACTTTTGAATTTAAAAAAGAAGGGTAGAAAAATTGTTTTATGCCATGGGGTTTTTGATGTTTTGCATATTGGTCATATAAAACATTTTCAGTCAGCTAAAAAATTAGGAAATATATTAGTTGTGTCAGTTACACCGGATAAATTTGTGAACAAAGGTCCAAATAGACCTATATTTCCTCTTCATCTTAGAATGCAAGCCCTAGCTGCACTTAAAAATGTAGATTTTGTAACTGCTAACATCTCAGACACAGCTACTTTTCCAATACTTAATTTAAAACCAAATATTTATTGTAAGGGTAAAGACTATAAAAATCAAAAATCAGACTACACAGGCAATATTAAAATAGAGACTAAAGCAATTAAAAGTGTAGGTGGATCAATTTATTATACTCAAGATGAACTTTATAGTTCTAGTAAAATAATTAATGATAGTAGCCTTAATCTATCTCATGAGCAGAGAAATTTCTTAAAAGTTTTAAAAAGTAATAAAGAAAATAAAAATCGAGATATAAAAAAAATAATTAACTCTTTTTCAAATTTAAAAGTATTAATAATTGGAGAAACTATTATTGATGAATATATTTATTGCGACGCTTTGGGCAAGTCAGGCAAAGAGCCTGTATTGGCTGTAAAAAATCTATATACAAAAAAGTTTATTGGCGGGACACTATCTATTGCAAAAAATCTTTCAAACTTTTGTAAAAAAGTTACTGTTTTAAGTTACATTGGTAAAAAAAAAGAACAGCTGAATTTTTTAAAAAAAAATTTGGAAAAAAACATAAACTTTGTTGCCCTCCCAAAAAAAGATTCATGCACAATTGTTAAAAAAAGATTTGTTGATGAAATTAATAAAACAAAAATTCTTGGTGTTTATTCGATTGAAGATCAATTGATAAATAAAAATGAAGAAAAAATTTTGATTAACAATATTTTAAAACAAATCAAACAACATGATTTGGTTATTGTTTCTGATTATGGTCATGGTTTAATTACAGAAAAGATTGCAAACCTAGTTGTGCGAAAATCTAAATTTGTATCAGTAAATGCTCAATTGAATGCTGCCAATGTCGGTTATCATACTATCTCCAAGTATAAAAACGCTGACTTAGTAATTATAAACGAAAATGAGATGAGGCATGAAATGAGAAATAAGTCAGATGAGCTGAATACTTTAATTAAGCTTTTGTCTTTAAAAATTAAGTCCAAATTTACCACAGTTACATCTGGCGACAAAGGATCTACTACATTAATAAAAAAAAACAAAAAGATAATAAAGTGCCCAGCTTTTGCATTTAAGGTTCTAGATAAAATAGGTGCTGGAGATACAATGTTAGCTTTTTTATCTTTAGCTGTTTTTAAAAAAATTGATATGAAATTTAGTATGTTTTTGTCAGCATTAGCTGCTGCTTTTAATGTAGAGAATGAAGCAAACAGTAAAGTTTTAAAAAAAGCAGATATTGTAAAATCTGCTGAAGCTTACTTGAAATAAATATGAATAAGAATAAAAATATCTTGATAACAGGTGGTGCCGGATATGTTGGCTCAAGATTGGTTCCGAAACTTTTAACTTTAGGCTATAGAGTAACAGTACTAGATCTTATGATATATGGTGACACAGTTTTAGAGGATCATGATAAATTAAAAAAAGTAAAGGGTGATATTAGAGACACAAAACTTTTAAATGAAATAATACCCGGACATGATGTTGTCATTCATCTAGCGTGTATATCTAACGATCCAAGTTTTGAATTAAATCCAAAATTAGGAAAATCAATAAATCTAGAAGCTTTTGAGCCTTTAGTTAATTCAAGTGTTAAAAGTAAGGTAAAACAATTTATTTATGCCTCTTCATCCTCAGTATATGGAATCAAAAAAGAAAAGAATGTCACTGAAGACATGACACTAGAGCCACTAACTGATTACTCAAAATTCAAAGGTGATTGTGAGAAGATCTTGAATAATTATAAATCTGAAGAGTTTACAACAACAACTATTAGGCCATCAACAGTTTGCGGTTATGCAAAAAGACAAAGATTAGACTTAGTAGTAAATATTCTTACAAATCATGCATTTCACAACAGAGAAATTAAAGTTTTTGGAGGAGATCAATTAAGACCGAATGTTCATATTGAAGATATGGTTGACTCTTATCTAGCAGTAATAAATGCAGATCCTAAAAAAGTAAATGGGCAAATTTTTAATGTTGGTTTTAAAAATCAATCAGTTAATGAATTAGCCGCAGATGTTAAAGAAATTATTGGAGAAGATATAAATATTGTAAACACAAAATCTGACGATAATAGATCTTATCATGTCAGTTCAGAAAAAATAAAAGAAATTTTGGGTTTTCAAACAAAGCATACAGTTAAAGATGCGGTCTTGGATCTAAAAAAGGCTTTTGAGGAGAAATTATTAGTTAACACTTTTAAAGATGAAATATTTTTTAATATTAAAAGAATGAATAACATTAGGCTTAAGTAATGAGAGTAAGATATTCATATTTGCCACAACAATTTAATAACGCAAATATTTTATGGAAGAAATTAAAAAGATTTGTACCAAAAGGTGATTTTACTTTGGGTAAAGAACTTTCTGATTTTGAAAATAATTTTGCAAAATTAATTGGAACTAAGTATGCAGTAGGTGTCAACTCGGGTACTGATGCGATTAAACTTTCATTAAAATGTTTAAATATTGGTCCAGGAGATGAAGTTATTACTGCTGCAAATACATTTGTTGCTACAGTTGGAGCTATAAATGAGGTGGGCGCAAAGATTAAATTTGTTGATTGTGACGACTCATTTTGCATAGACGTCTCAAAAATTGAAAAAGAAATAACAAAAAAAACTAAGGCTATTGTGCCCGTTCACTTTACCGGATGCGTTGCAAATATGAGTGAAATTATGAAATTATCTAAAAAATATAATTTGCCAATTATAGAGGACGCATGTCAATCAATTTTAGGGACATACAAAAAGAAAATAAGCGGATCTTTTGGTACGACTGGAGCATTTTCTTTCCATCCTTTAAAAAATATAAATGTTTGGTCAGATGCAGGAATGATAGTTACTAATAATAAATCAGTTTATAGACGTTTAAAATTATTGCGTAATCATGGCTTAGTAAATAGAGATGTAGTAAATTTACTAGGATACAACTCTCGAATGGATACCATTCAAGCAGTGGTAGGAAACTGGATACTTCCTAAGGCGAAAAAAATTGCAGCAACTAGAATAAAAAATGCCAAATACTTAGATAAAAATCTGTCTAAAATAGATGAAATTGACATCCCTTTTAGACCAAGCCATGTAAAACATGTTTTTCATTTATATATTGTTTTTGCCACTAGAAGGAACCAGCTTTTAAATTATTGTCTTAAGAGAGGTATTGAGGCAAAAATACATTATCCAACACCAATTTATAGACAAAAACCGTTTCAAAAAATGGGTTATAAAAAAGGCGACTTTCCAATTACCGATGCACATGCAAACAAAATTATATCGTTCCCTTGTGATCAGCATTTATCAAAAAAACAATTAAATTATATAATTAAAACTGTAAGAGATTTTTATAATAAATAATGAAAATTAAATATTTAAATTTTAAAAATCAGTGGCTGGAAGAAAAAAAATTTTTACTTCCGATTATAAACGATATTTTAGAAAGTGGAGAATATGTTGGCATAAATGCTTCAGAGGTAATTAAATTTGAAAAAAATCTTAAAAAATTTTTTTCAAGAAATGTAGTTACAGTCAATAGTGGAACTGACGCTTTGACACTTGGTATGTATGTTGCGGGAATTAAAAAAGGAGATGAAGTAATTACAACTTCAAATTCATATATTGCTTCAACCGCAACCATAGTACATTTGGGAGCAAAACCTATTTTTGCAGATGTTTTACCAGATCAGAACATTAATCCAGACATTATTGAAAAATTAATTACAAAAAAAACCAAAGCTATTATGGCTGTTCATCTTACGGGTAGAAGTTGTAATATGGACTCAATTCTAAAAATCGCTAAAAAAAATAAATTACTTGTTATTGAAGACTGCGCTCAGGCTTTTGGCAGTAAATTTAACGGTAAACTTTGTGGAACATTCGGTGACATAGGGTGTTTTTCAACTCATCCCTTAAAAAACTTTAATGGCATGGGTGATGGTGGTTTTGTCATAACAAAACGATCAAGTTCAGCAAAAATAATTTCAAGATTAAGAAATCATGGCTTACGGACTAGAGATGATGCTGATAGCTTAGGTTATAATTCTAGATTAGACAATATTCAGGCAGGTATATTAAATTATAGATTAAGAAATATTAATAAGATCATTCAGAAAAGGCGGAATAATGCAAAATATTTTCTTAAAAATTTAGATAAAAGATTTATATTTGCCCCAGCAGAGAAAAAAAAGGAATATAACACTTATCATCTATTTGTAATTCAAGTCCCAGAAAGAGACGCATTACAGAAACATTTAAAATCAAACGGGATTGAGTCTTACATCCACTATCCAAAGCCTATTCATATGCAAAAAATGTTTAAAAATAAAAGTTATGATCTTAAAAATACTATTGATCAGTCAAAAAGAATTCTTTCTATACCAACACACCATGGTCTTTCCAAAAAACAATTAAAATATATTGTTGATACAGTTAATGGGTATTATGCAAAAAAAAACAGCAGTCCTAGAACTTTTTAAAAAGATTTATAAAATCAGAAGAGTAGAAAACAAAATTGCTTCTTTATATCCCGAACAGGAAATGAGGTGCCCAGTTCATCTTTCTATTGGTCAAGAAGCTGTTGCGGCAGGCGTATGCCAATCATTGAGCAAAAAAGACAAAATAATAAGCAGCCATAGATGTCACGCACATTATTTAGCTAAAGGAGGAAACCTAAATAAAATGATAGCTGAAATATATGGTAAAAAAACTGGATGTGCAGATGGTCTTGGTGGATCAATGCACCTACAAGATCTAAAAGCTGGAGTAGTAATGTCTATTCCTATTGTGGGCAGTCCAATACCTATCGGTGCAGGAATAGCACTTCAATCTTTACATGAAAAAAAGAAAAATAAGTTTATAACAGCTATTTTTTTTGGAGAAGGAGCAACAGAAGAAGGTATTTTTCATGAAACAATTAATTTCGCATCCTTAGCAAATCTGCCTATTTTATTTGTTTGTGAAAATAATTATTATTCTGTTTACACTTCCATCAAAGATAGACAGCCAAAAAATAGAAAAGTTACCGAAATAGCTAAAGCACATGGTTTAGACGCGAGTTCAATAGACGGAAATGATGCTAACAAAGTATTAAATGTTTCTCAAAGAATGGTAAAAAAAATAAGACTTACTTCAAAGCCAGCATTACTAGAATTAAAAACTTACAGATGGTTAGAACATTGCGGACCTTATTGGGACGACAGTTTAAATTATAGGCCAAAAGGAGAGCTTAAAAAATGGATTAAGAATTGTCCTTTAGTTAAAATTAAAAAAAAAATCAGTAAACAATATAATAAAGATTTTATAGATAAAATAGAATTAGAAATAGACGAAGAAGTAAGCAAGGCTTTTGAATTCTCCAAAAAAAGTAAATATCCAAATAAAAAAGATTTAAACAAATTTAATAATTTTTATAAATAATTAATGCAATTAAAAACATTTTCAGAGTCCATAAGAGAAACATTAATTCAATTAATGAAAAAAAATAAAAAAGTTATTTTAATAGGTCTTGGCATAAATGATCCTAAAGGTATATTTGGAACTACTACTGATTTATCGAAAATTTTCGGTACCAACCGAGTAATAGAGCCTCCAACATCTGAAAGTGCTTTGACTGGTATTTGTATAGGTGCAGCAATTAGAGGTTTGAGGCCTATTTTATCTCATCAAAGAGTTGAGTTTAGTTTATTATCAATTGAGCAAATTATAAATCAAGCTGCAAAATGGAATTTCATGTCTGGTGGAAGACAAAAAGTACCACTAGTCATTAGATTGATAATAGGAAAAGGTTGGGGACAGGGGCCTCAACACTCTCAATCTTTAGAGGCATTATTTGCTCATATACCAGGTCTTAAAGTAGTAGCGCCTTCGAATGCTTATGACGCAAAAGGTTTACTCGTAAGTAGTGTTAATGATGATGGACCAGTTATATTTTTTGAGCATAGATGGCTTCATAATATAAAAGGAAAAGTACCAAAGAAACTTTTTCCAATTAAAATTGGAAAAGCTAAAATTATTCAAAAAGGTAATGATTTAACAATTGTTTCATTTTCTGATGCTTTAATTCAATTAATGAGGATTAATAAAATTTTAAAAAAAAATAATATAAACCCAGAAATTATAGATTTAAGAACAATAAGACCTATTGATAAAGATACGATTTTGAAATCAGTAAAAAAAACCAAAAATTTGCTAGTTTTAGATAATGGCTGGAGATCATTCGGAGTAAGCTCAGAGATAATTTCTATTATTTCAGAAAATATATCACTGAGTTTAAAATCTAATCCAATTAGACTTGGTATTAAAGAAATGCCAATACCAAGTACTAGAATTCTTGCAAAAGACTTTTATATTGATTTGAGGAAAATATTATCATCCGTAGAAAAATTAACTAAGAAAAAAATATCGATTAAACTTATTGAAAAATATCTACCAACTCAGAACATAAATGAAACTGATATTCCATATAAAGATTTTAAAGGACCTTTTTAAATAAATATGACTAATAATTCGAAATACGAAAAATTATTTTTAAAAAGAGGTTACTTAATTGAAAAAGTAGAGAATATGAAGTCTCTAAATTACATAAATTTCAAAATAAAAAAAAAGATTAAAAATTTATTAAACTTAAAAAATACATTAAATTGCAACCATCTACATAAATTCGTAAAAGAGAAAAATTTAAATAAAATTAGACTAGATTTGATAAGCCATATAAATAAAGATAAAAACTTTAAAAATAATTATTATAACCTAGCTAAAAGTATGTTGGAAAACATTGTTGGAAATGAATTAGCTATTCAGAAGAATATCAATTTATCCATACAATTTCCAAATGACGAAAGTTCTTTACTACCATTACACTCTGATACTTGGTCAGGGGACTCACCTTTTGAAAGTGTCTTGTGGATACCGCTAGTTGATTGTTATGACACTAAATCAATGTTTTTATTAAATGCAAAAAAATTAAAAATATTTAATAAAAATTTCAATACTAAGAAAATCAATAGTGTTACTGATTTATATAAGAAATACAAAAATGATTTAAAATTTATTAAAATTAATTATGGGAACTATCTTTTGTTTAATCAAAATTTACCGCATGGAAATCTTATAAATAAAACTAATGAAACTAGAATTTCGCTAAATTGTAGATTTAAAGGGTTGTTCACACCTTATTCCCAGAAAGAATTAGGTAGCTTTTTTTCTCCGCTTAAACTCAGAGCTGCAACAAAAATTGGCTTAGAATATAAACACCCAGGTGAAAAATAATACTTTAAATGATATTTAAGGGATACATTTCAAGCAGAAAATTAATTGATGGTACTTTGATTCATCAAAAAGTTCAAAATTTAGTTATAAGAGATTCGTGTAATAAAAGAGGATTTCAATATAAGTTAAGCTTTACTGAATATGGCATTAAAGGCTGTTATCTCAATTATAATGAAATGTTAATGGATTTTAAAAAAGAAAAGTTTGATGGAGTAGCATTTTATAGTTTGGCTCAACTTCCAGAAAAAAAAAGTTTAAGAAATAATCTGTATAAAATACTCAAAACAAAAAGGAAAAAAGCTTTATTCTCTTTGGAAGATATTCTCGTTTCAGATGAAAAAGACATTATAAATATTGAACGTCTAGTTAAATTGAAATTTCTCATAAAAAAAGGCCCAAAAAAAATTATTATTTAATGGGAAGAGTAAGATTAGCAATTATTGGGGCCGGCTTTAATGGTCAAATTGCATTTATCCAAAATTTTTTTAAAAATAAAAAATGTATTATTACAGGATTAGTTGAAAAAAGAGATAAACTAAGACGTCAAGTAAGTAAAAAATTCAAAATAAAAAAAACCTATAGTTCTCACAAGGATTTAATTAAAGATATAGATAAATTTGATGGAGTCGTAATAGTTGTTAAAAGAAACATGATTGGACCTATAACTTATGAATTTTTAAAATATAAAAAGCCTGTGTTGACAGAAAAACCTATGGCTGGAAGTGTTAGTCAATCAATTAAATTACTGCAAACTGCAAAAAAATTTAAAACTATATATAAGATTGGTTATAATAAAACTTACGATCTTGGCGTAATAAAATCAAAAAAAATTTTTGATAAATTAATAAAAAATAAGACTCTTGGAAATATCGTACTGATAAAATCGCATAGATTATCTGGAAGTGGGTACGACAAAAAAAATGAATATATTGTTTCAGGTGAAGCTAACAACCTTGATAAGCCTAATTGGCCATTAAAACCAAATTGGCTTCCAAAAAAATTTGATAGATCTTATGAAAAATATTTAAATTTATACTGTCACAATGTAGGTTTGATGAGATATTTTACAAATGAAACTCCAAAAGTAGTAGGAGCCAATCTTTCCGATAAGTCAGCATCAGTTGTAAGTTTTAAGTATAAAAAATTCAATGGTATCTTAGAAACAGGTTTTTTTTCTAGGCATGGATGGGATGAAACTTTAGAAATTTATTTTGAATATGGATCTTTAAAAATAAATCTACCTCCACAACATTACAAAAATTTAACTGCAAATTTTGTTATTTATAACAGCAAATCTAATAGAAAGAAGTATTTCAAATTTGGAAAAGGATGGTCATTTAAAAACCAATGTGATGGGTTTGTAGAAGATATTAAAAAAAAAAAAGTTAGTATTAATAAAGCAAGTGAAGCAATTAACGATATTAAAGTAATCGAAAATATTTGGAAAATTTATTTAAAAAATGATACAAAAAATTATAAGTAAATTAACATTTCTTAAAAAATTGAATATTAATTCAGCTAAATTAATTTTTAATTTAATTATATATTTGGACAACATCTTTTTAAGATTAAGGATATTTGTGATTTCTTTTTTTCTAAACAAAGACAATAAAACAAAAAAAGCTCTTCACCAACTAAAAGAAAATGGAGTGGCTATTATCGAAAATTTTTATTCAGATAAAGAAATTGATGAAATTAAAAAAGAATGCACACAAATTCTTGATAAAATACCTTTAGAAAAAGCAAAAAATAAAGAATATATCGCTAGTGAAACAATTAAAATAAACGAAAGAGAAGTTTACTTAGAAAAATTAGGTCGTTCGATTAAAATTAAGGGTATTAATTTTTTAAATTCTTTTTTTGAAAAAATTGGAAAAAAATTAGAATTAAATCTCATAACACTTACCTACCATCTTAGTCGCAATAAACCATATGTTATTTATAATGTTACTCATGATGGAAGCGTTGATCATCCTGTTCTAAAAGATTATAGCGAAATAAAAACTGACGAAGCAATAGCTGGTAAGCCACACGTAGATTTATACTTACACAAGCTAAGATGTTTTGTCGCTTTAAATGATATAAATCAAGATAACGGAGCAACAGTTTATTATAATAAATCTTTGCAATCTAAAATTCTTAAAAAATACCATACAAATCTTTTTCTTAAGGATTTTGATTTTGAGATAGCAGATGATGGGTCCCACTATCTTGAAGGTAAAGAATTAATAAAACTGAGAGAAGATAGTCCCAAACAATCTCTTATTTGTAAAAAAGGTGATTTAGCCTTAATTGATTTAAAGACTGCCCATCACGGAATAATGCCAAAAAAAGGTGAAAGACATTTATTATGGCTTTATTACTAAAAAATTGGATTAATATAGCTTCATGAATCAAAAAGGAAAATATCACGATAACCTTATAGAATATGCATTAGACGCAAAAAAAAATAACAAGCCATATCCAAAAAGATTTTGTTATGTTTTAACAAATTTATGCAATCTTGCTTGTACATTCTGTTTTCAAGACAGAAAAAGACAAAATGGGGCAATGACAGCAGATGATTGGATAAAACTTACAGATCAATTACCTGAAGGCTCAAGGGTCACTCTTACTGGTGGAGAGCCGATTGTAATTAAAAATTTTAAAAAAATATTTGATCACGTTGCAAAAAAATTCGAGTGTAACATGATTACTAATGGACTATTACTTACGAAAGATCTTATTGACTTTATGTTAGAATATAAAAATTTTAAAGTTTTATCTATTTCAATCGATAACGAAAAAAATACAATTAGAAAACAAGCAAATATCCAAGAAAATAAATGGGACGAAAAATGGAGCCATGTAGAAGATATGATGTTATATTTTCAAAAAAGAAAAAAAGATTTAAATTATACTCATTGTAATCTTGACTCTAAAACAGTTGTTCTTGATGAAAACGCGAGTGATCTTTTAAAAATCCACAAATACTGTGTTGAAAATTTACAATGTGACACTCATGCATTTCAATTTTTGAAAGGATCCCCAATTCAACATGCAGATATAATGTTTAAATTCGAAAAAATATTTGAAAAAAGTATTTCACCTGCATATAAAAATTGGGAAACAATAATAGATCAATTAAAAAAAGTTAAAGAATATAATAAAAAAAATACTAAAACAGCTTTTCTTCATCCAGCGCTTGCATCAGTAGCAGACGATGACAAAAAAATTGATATGGATTATTTCAATAATGTTAATCACAATAAAAATAATTATAAACCATGTGCAGCACCATGGGGTACTGCTCATATTAATGTTGATGGTACATTCTTTCCTTGCTTGGCAGTTGACATGGGAAATGTTAAAGAGGGTCTAGATAAAATAATTTTTGGAAAAAAGTTTAAAGAATTTAAACAAACTATTTCTAAAGAAGGAACCGTGGAAGCATGCAATCGTTGTGGTTGGTTAAAACCACTAAATTAATATAAATTTTAGATGAATTTCATTAAAATATCTAAGCAAATTAGATCATTAATTTTGAATATGATTTATAATTCTAAATCAGGTCATATCGGAGGAAGCTTTAGTTGTGTAGATATTTTAGTATCTCTTTACTATGGAAAAAACATTAAATTTAATCCAAAGAAACCTAATTTTAAAGATAGAGATAGACTTATTGTTAGTAAAGGTCATGCTTCAGCAGCACTCTATTCAGTTCTTTCAAGTTTAGGATATTTTAATAAAAAAGAATTAAATAAATATTGCAAAAATAATACTAGACTAGCTACTCACTTAAATAAAGCTGTTCCAGGTGTTGAGTTTGATACTGGTTCTTTAGGGCATGGTCTAGGAGTTGGTTGTGGAATAGCATACTCTGCAAAGTTAGATAAAAAAAAATATAAAGTATTCGTTTTAATAAGTGATGGAGAGTTATACGAAGGTTCCACTTGGGAGGCACTAATATTTGCTAACAATCACAAATTGAATAATCTAGTCTTAATTGTTGATAGAAATAAACAAATAGTAATGGATAAAACTGAAGAATGCATGGTTCTTAATCCAGTACAAGAAAAGTTCAAATCATTCGGTTTTAAAACAATATCAACTGACGGACACTCAATCAAAAAGTTAAATAAAATTTTTAAAAAGATTAAAAATTCAAAAACCTTAAATCCTACTGTAGTTATTGCAAATACCATTAAAGGAAAAGGGGTATCTTTTATGGAGGGAAATGTTAAATGGCATCATTCAGTGCCTAATTTACAAGAGTTTAAAAAAGCTAAACAAGAGCTTAAAAATGAAAATTAACAGAGATCAAACTGATATAATGACAGCCTTTTTTTCTGAATTGGAGAAAATCGGAAAAAGGGATAAAAATGTTTTGTTTTTAACAGCTGATCATGGTGCTTGGGCTCTTGCTAAATTTAAAAAAAACTTAAAAAATCAGTACATGAATTTTGGAATAAGTGAACAAAATATGGTTAGCGTAGCAGCAGGAATGGCGCTTAATAATAAAAAAGTTTTTATTTTTACAATTACGCCATTTATAACTCAAAGATCATTGGAGCAAATAAAAGTAGATTTATGTTTTCCAAATTTACCTGTTACTATAGTAGGTAATGGATCAAGTTTAACCTACGCTTTTCATGGTACATCTCATCAGGCTATCGAAGATGTTGCGATGATGAAATCACTTCCAAATTTGAAAATTATAAATCCAGCAGACAATGAGTCTTCAAAATTAGCAGTCAATCTAGCTTATAGGTCGAAGCAACCTGTGTATATAAAACTAGACAAGGGATTTTTTAAAGATTTAGATTTTAATAAAAAAAAATTATCAGAAGGACTAGTTAACAATCAAAATAAAGGTGTATGTATTATTACTACAGGCAGTATGGTTCATGAATTAAAAGAAATTAAAGATTATTTAGAAAAATATAAGATTAAAACATCTAGTATTTACGTTTATTTGATTAAACCATTTAATAAAAAAAAATTGATTAATTTAATAAAAGATAATTTTGCTATTGTTACAATAGAAGAACAACATATAGATGGGGGGATAGGAAGTCAAATTTGCGAAATTATTGCAGAAAATAATATTCGTTTACCAGTAAAAAGATTCGGCATAAAAGATTTTTACAGTCAAAAATATGGAGACAGAAACTGGTTAAGAAAAGTTTATAATTTAGATACAGATTATTTAAAAAAAGAAATTTTAAATTGGGTGAAAAAATTGAAGAGATAATTTATGAATTTAGGTTTAAAAAATAAAAGAGTCGTTATAACAGGTGCTAGTAGAGGACTGGGAAGGGAAATAGCAAAAGAATTTTTTAATGAAGGTTCGCTTATTACACTTATTGCAAGAGATGAAAAAAATTTACAATCTCTGATTAAAGATTTTGGTGGAGAAAGAAAAAAACATAACTATATTGTTGCAGATCTTAGAGAGAAAAATAAACCTTTAAATGTTGCAAAAGAAATAATTAAAAAAAATAAAAAGATTGATATTGTCATTCATAATGTAGGAGGAAGCCTTGGAATTACAGATATATTTTCTAATTTAGATAACTGGTTTGATAATTGGATGTTTAATGTTGGCATTGCAATAGAATTAAACAATTTTTTCGGCCCGCATATGATCAAAAATAAATGGGGAAGAATAATTCACATATCTTCCTCAAATGCTCTTACTGGAGGAACAACATCAGATGGAGAAGCGCCTGCACCAGCATATAGTTGTGCCAAATCATACTTAAATATGTATTCAAAAATATTGGGTAGAGAGATGGCCAAGCACAATGTTGTTGTATCAAGTATAATGCCTGGTGTTTTAAAATCCGAGGGTAAATATTGGGATAGGTTATCAAAAAATAATCCTGAAATTGTAAAAAGATATTTAAAAAATCATCATGCAATTAATAGATTTGGTAAATTTGAAGAAATTGCTCCTTTTGTTCTTATGCTTGCGTCGAAATACGCTACTTTTGCGTCTGCAGCAAATATAAATGTTGATGGAGGCTACATTTAAAAAAATGGGAAAATTTTTCAAGTTAATCACTAGTTTGCACCAGTCAACCAGAAGAAATTATTTAGATAGAATGGTTAACGCAAAAGTCAAATGCATGAAAAAAGCAAGAAAGTTTGAATTTGATTATTGGGACGGAAAAAGAAATTATGGTTATGGAGGATATAATTACATACCGGGAAGATGGGCAGGTGTTGCAAAAAAATTAATCAAAAAATACAAATTAAATAATAATTCTTCTGTCTTAGATGTTGGTTGTGGAAAAGGGTTTTTATTATTTGAAATGAAAAAGATTCTTCCGGGTCTTAGAGTAAGTGGTTTCGATATTTCAAAACATGGAATTAAAAATTCAAAAAAAGAAATAAAAAAATATTTATTCATTCACAATGTAAAAAAAAAGTTTCCTTTTAAAAATAAATCTTTTAACTTAGTTATGACCTTTGCATGTTTGCATAATTTAAAATTACCTGATCTTGTCTACTCACTAAAAGAAATTGAAAGAGTAGGAAAAAAAAAATATGTCATGGTTGAAGGTTATAGAAATGAAAAAGAGTTATTTAATTTACAGTGCTGGGCATTAACTGCTGAGTCTTTTTATGATGATCAAGAGTGGAAATGGATCTTTAAATATTCAAAATACACTGGTGATTACGAATTCATATATTTCGAGTAAAAAAAACTTATAATGAAAAAAAAACTGCTTATAATTGGCGGTGACTCTAAAATTTCAAAGTACTTAATAAAAATTTTAAAAAATAAAAATATTGATTACATCCTAACATCAAGAAGAAAGAAAAAAATAAATAAAAACATATTATTTTTTGACTTCTTAAAAATTGATAAATTTGTTATCCCTCAAAATATTTTTGCTGTTATAATCTTAGCTGGTATTGATGGAGAAAAAAAATGTGAAAAAAATTTTTTTAATGCAAAAAAAATTAGTAAGAACATTTTACCATTGATTATTAGAAATTTTGTAAAAAAAAAAATTTTTATCTGCTATTTATCTTCCATGGCAGTTTATAATAGAAACTCTTTATATGGAAATCTTAGATTACTAGCTGAAAAAAAAATTTTAGATGTATGTAAAAAAAATAAAAGTCAAAAAAAAATTTGTATAATTAGACCAACAAAAAACTTAAAGAGAATAAAAAATAATAAAACAAAAATTAATAAATTTAGCCTTAAAGAATATTTTAGACCAGTTCTTTATGAGAATTTGGCAAAGTTTGTTTCTGAGGTAGTAACGAACAAGCGTAGTGGAATATTCAATATAATAGGAAAAAAAAAAGTATTTATTAAAAAAAAATATTATAAGAAAAGAAAACTTTTTTATAAATGCAATTATCTTGTTAATGAGCCGAATTTTTCAAAATTAATTTGATATGTATAAGATTATCTCAAATTTAAAAAATATTTTTTATTTACAAGTATTTGAATTTTTATCAAATTTTAATAAAAAAAAGAGAATATTTTACTCTTTACAAAAGACTAAGAAGAAAAAAAATGGAAAACTTAATTCTGAGATTAAAAGTATTTTCGAGAACAACAGAGAACATCCTCTTGCTTATTACGAATTCGCTAATTCATATTTAAATTCTGATCCACTCAGTACTTTTAATAAACTCGAAAAATTTTCATTAATTCAGAAAAATTGGGAAAAAAAGCAAAAAAATCAAGGAGAAAGATACCTGCCACTACAACAAGTTTTAGGAAGTATTGGAAATTATTTAACTGTTTATTATTATCTTTTATATTATTACAACATCGATAAAGAGTATAATAAACCTACTTTATTAATAAAAGAAAATGAAAAAATAAATAATAAAGTAATCTTTGATTTATTTTCTCCTCATTTAAATATCATCAAAGACAGTTTTAAATTTTTTCGAGATAGAGATTTAATAGAGACTTTTCAAATTCCTCTTAAAATCGGAATGCCATTTAAATCAAAATATTATCCTTGGTTTGCTGGTATTAATTACATTAATCAAGAACTTGAAAGTAAAGAAAAAATAGTTTTTGAAAAACTATTCCTAAACGAAAAACAAATTACACAAGGGGAAATTATTTTAGAAAAATTGGGTATAAAAAAAGATGATTGGTTTGTTACTCTTCATGTAAGAGAAGGAATTGGAAATAATTATACCAATTCGGATCCAAAAACATATTTGCCAGCAGTAAATGAAATTGTATCAAGAGGGGGCAAGGTTGTAAGAGTCGGTGATAGAAAAATGACAAAATTACCAAAAATAAAAGGATTAATTGATTATCCATTTACAGAACATAAAAGTGAGCTAATGGATCTTTTTTTGGCACAAAATTCTAGATTTTGTATTGGAACATCTTCAGGATACTGGACATTTTTAACTTTTTTAGGGAAACCAATATTACTAACTAATTATTTACCTACACTTGATTACTTTTTACTAAGAAAACAGGATATGTTTTTACCTAAAAAATTAATAAAGAAATCAAATGGGCAAGTCTTAAGCTTTAATGAAATTTTTAAATATCCAAATGCTTATATCGATACTGATGAACAACTAAAAAAATATGAAATTATTGATAATTCTGAGGAGGAAATTTTAAACTCAGTAAAAGATATGATTAACAAAATTGAAAATAAAACTAGCATCGAATTTAAAAACCTAAATAAAAATTTTAAAAATAATGTAAGTCAAATCAACGAGTTTAGTAATGGTAAACTTAAGTGTTTCGCAGATTTAAGTGAAAAATATTTAGAAAACAACCATTAAAATGAAAAAAAATTTTTTAAAAGTTTGGTCCATTTTAGAAATTAAAAATAAAAAAAGAGTTGTTATTGCATCGATGCTTCTTTTATCATCAAGTTTTTTTGATTTACTAGGCGTAGCTTCTGTATTACCTTTTTTTTCACTTTTAGCTTCTCCTGAACTTTTACAAAATAATGAATATCTCATTTACCTTAATTCTTTTTTAAATTTAGAATCTAAAAATTTTATAATATTTCTTGGATTAATCTCATTTGGAATAATTATTTTAAATCAAACTTTAAGATTTTTATCTACTCAGTATAACAATAAATTTCTTAATAACATTTACTACGAGAAAACTTATAAACTTTATAATTATTATCTTACTCGTCCATATAAATTCATTTTAGATAAAAATAATGAAGTGTTAATTCAAAGATGTACAAACATGGTAAATTCGGCAACTGGATATATTTCACCTATATTATTTATGGCTGGAAACTTACTTACAAGTTTATTTGTTGTAATTTTTTTACTTTTTTATCAACCTCTTATAACAATCTTTGTATTTTTGTTGCTTTCAATTTTTTATTTATCTTTTTTTCAAAGCTTTAAAAAGAGAATTTTTCAACTAGGGGAATTTTCAACAAATTATATTAATGATAGTGGGAAAATATTAGGAAATTCATTTGGCGTTTTCAAACAAACAAGAATTATTAAAAATAATAATTTTTTTTTGTCGAAATATAAAAAAATCGCATTAGACTTTAGAAATGCAACAAATAAAATTCAAGCCTACCAATTATTGCCATCTAGTTTAGTTGAAATATCTGCCTACGGAATTCTGATAATAATAACTTTGTATCTATATATTGGTTCAGAAAATTTTAGCTCGATTATACCGATCATGGGAGTTCTAGCCATTTCTTTAAGAAGACTAATACCCGCAATACAAGCAATTTATACTGATTTTGTTCAAATAAAATTTAATAAACCGACATTTAATAAAATTATTAAAGATTTATCTGAAAGTTATTTTTATTTTAATCAATCTGATAAAAAAAATAAAAAGGTGGAAACCGTTTCTTTTGAGAAAGAAATAGTATTAAAAAATATTATTTATAAGCATAAAGGCAGGAAACGAAGACCAACAGTAAATATATCAACTTCAATAAAAAAAAAAGAAATAATTGGAATTTGCGGAAAAACAGGTCATGGAAAAACTACTTTTATAGATATTTTAGCTGGTCTTTTAAAATATGACTCTGGAAAAATTTTAATAGACAACCAAAAAGTTAGCTCTGTAAATACGGGTGCTTGGCAAGATAAAATTGGATATGCTCCACAAAATGGTTTTATTATTGATGATACTTTAGAAAATAATATTTATTTTGGAAAAAAATTTCATAACGCTAATAAAAAACTTAAAAAAATTTGTTCTATTGTTTTATTAGATAAATTTATTAATAAAAAATTAAAGAAAAAATATAAAACATTAATCGGAGATAATGGTACTAGGTTAAGTGGAGGAGAACAACAAAGACTTATATTAGCTAGAGTGTTAATAAGAGATCCAAGCATTTTAATTTTAGATGAAGCTACTAACGCACTAGATTTTCAAACTGAAAACAAATTAATAAATAATATAAAAAAGAATTTCAAAAATTTAACTATTCTATTTGTAACTCATAGATTGAATACTTTAAAACACTGTAAAAGAGTTTTATTTATTAAGGATGGTCAAATTAAATTTGATGGTAAGTCAAATAATTTACTTAGAAAAAAGGATTTATTCAAAAATAATTACAATTAAAATGTTCAAATTTATAATTAAAAAAATTCATTTAGCAATATTTAGACTTATATCAATTTTTTTACCCTATTTAAGATTTTTAAGATTTCAGTCATTATTAATAAATCAATTAAACACTATAAGATTGAAGTCTAACGACTCTCAAAACTTAAATAGATTGATTAGTAAGTTAAACTTAAAAAGAAAAATTGTACTTTTAGATGTAGGCGCACAGGACTTTGAGTTTGATGAATTATTTCCAAAAAAATATGAAAATTATTTTGAACCAATTTTAGTAGAACCCAATCCACCAGAAGCTGCAAAATTGAAAAAAAAATTTAAAGTAATTCAAAGTGGATTATGGAGCTCAAAAACTACTAAAGAATTATACATTACAGGTAAAAATCCTGGCGGCACTTCAATGTATAAACCTTATAAAGACGGATTTGATTTATTTCATCCTGATGATAATTTTTTTTCCCAATTTGATATAACTAAAAAAATTAGAGTTAAGTGCGATACTATTAGTAACAACTTAAAAAAAGTTAAAGTTAAAAATTTGGATTACTTAAAAATTCACGCACAAGGAGCAGAATTTGAAATTCTCAAAGGTTTAGGAAACTATAAGCCCATCATGATGAATTTAGAGGTTCAACTTTTTCCACAGTATCAAAAAGTTCCTAACTGGACCGAGATGATGAGCTGGATTTACAAAAAAGGTTACATGATTTCTTCATGGAAAAAAGTTGGAGGCAGCATTGCTCAATATCCAGTTCAAATGAACATGATATTTATTCCAAATTTTTCAAACCCACTGGGTAGAAAGATAATAAATCAAAACAAGGATATGTTTGTTGCACTTATGTTATTTGCTGGTCAAATAAAATTAATTCAAATTTTGTCAAAAAAAATAAATTTTAAAAAGTTAAAAAATGATATAAGACAGCTTAAAGATTATTATTTTTATTAAAGCGGAAATGCAAAAAACTTTTCAAAAATTTAAAAAAAATTTAATCGTAAATTTACTTTTGATAAATTTATTATTAGTTATTTTTCTAGGAATTGCTCTTGGACTGCATTTAAAAATATACCCGTTTAATTTGGTTAAAGATAAAATACTTAAACCTATTTTAAAACCTGTAACAGTTTCACCTGAAATGAGTAAAAAGCTAATTATAGATAAAGAAGTAGAAAAAAAAATTAATATTTTTTGGAGAGAAAAAGAAAAAAACTTATCAAATTTAGGTCAACAAGTTGATTATGGAGGTGGCATTGATTGGAAAAAACATATCTATTGGTTAAGTGAACTTCAAAAAGGTGGCTACATAATCTTAATGAGGCATGGCGAAAGAGAAAAATGGCATGAGTCTTTAGCAGGTTTTGATGCATACGAATTAGCAAATAAGATTGATGCAAGGAAGACCAACTGGTATCGAGCTGTTTGTTTAACTGAAAGAGGAATCGAGTCAGTAAAAAACACAGGTAGATCTTTTAAGGTAGCGAAAATAAAAATTCAAAAAGTTTTCTCAAGTCCATCATGTCGAGCCAGAGAAACAGCCGTTTATGCTTTTAATAGAATTGATGAAATTCATAGCTCACTTTTACATAGAACAGGTTTAAATCCTCTAGATAGATATAAATTTGGTTTAGATTTAAGAAACTCTTTGCTGAATTTTAATTTAGATAAAGACAAAAATTTGTTTTTATCTTCACATAATAGTGTAATTGACTTTCCTGATTTAATAGATGAATTTAATACGACTATTGGATTGGAAGAGGGTGGGTTTTATATAATTGAAAAGAAAAATAATAAATTGATCACCAGATATAAGTTTGAGAATGGTGGTGTTTTTAACATGTTAGTTTATCGCTCTGAACCCAAAAAGAAAAAGTGTAAGAATCCAAGAAATGTATCTATTGATTGTTCAAGTATGTAGAACGTTTAAAAAAGATATTCATTATTAAATAATTAATCATCAAAGCTTAAAATTATAATAGTTTATTAATAGCATGAGGCATTTCATGAAAAAAGTAATAGTTCTAACTTTGTCCGTATTAATATTTTTACCATTAATAATTTTTTTAAAAATAATCAATATTTTTTACAAATTAAAAATTCTCAGAATTTCAAGTATTTTGGGTGGAAATATGGATTTATACCCCTTCTTGATTAAACTCGAACACAATGAGCTTAAAAGAGAATTATTGATAATTTTTATTTCAGATATTGAGAGGGTTTACAGTAATAAAGAGCTGTATAATTTATTTTGGTTAAAATCTTTATTTTATCGTCTTTCACCTTTAAAAATAAAAAACGAAAATTTCTTTTATTTTTATAATAAGTTTTGCGAAGCGTTATTTTTAACAATAAGGAGATTTAAAATTAATAATTTAATTTTAAAATTAAATGATTTAAGAAAAAAAGAAAAAGGAATAGAAAAACATTTTATTCATGTTTATGAAAATAAAAAAACCCCTTTAATATCTATAAATTTAAATGATGAGCAATTTGATTTAAGAAATTTAAATTTAAAAAAAAATTTTATTTCGTTTTCAAATAGAGATCCTGCATATAAAAAAAAACAATACCCAGAATTTGACATGAATTATCATGATTTTAGAAATTTTGAAATTGATGATTTTATAAAGGCAGTAAAAAATTTTACAAAAAAAAATTATTCTCTTATTAGAATGGGCATTGTTACTGAAAAAAAAATGAAAATCGAAGACTCTAAATATCATGATTTCAGTAAAAATTTTAAAAGATCAGGAGAATTAGAAACTTTAATAATTTCTAAATCCAAATTTTTTGTTGGTCCTGAAAGCGGACTTGATAAAATAGCAGCTTTTTTAAATATACCAATTGTTTATGTAAATATACATCATTTGTTATGGAGACCATATTTTTTGAATAGATGTATATTTATTCCTCAAAAATTAAAAAATTTAAAAACAGGAAAAGTATTTTCATTTAGAGAAATGCTAAGTGAAAATATTATGATAAATAATGAAAATATTCCCCTTGGACTTTATTACAAGTCTTCTGATTATGAAAATAACAATATACAAGTAATTAATAATACTCCCGAGGAAATAAATACTGCTATGGAAGAAATGGAGTTTTATTTAAAGAATAATTTTACTCTAGATAAAAAAGATAAAGAGTTTCAAAAAACTTTTTGGCAACTTTATGGGAACGATTTTCCGGTAAATAAAACCCACATCATAAGTCCAGCTTTTTTAAGAAATAATCTGGATTTATTAAATAAATAATGAGAATTTTTATAACAGGCGCCAGAGGTAAATTAGGAAAGCATATCACTAAATACTTATTAAAAAAGAAATATTATTGTTATTTAAATACTAGAAAAAAAATTGAAAGTTTTAAATCAAAGAAAATTAAGATTTTAAAATGTGATATTTTGAGTAATAAGTTTAAGATTCCCGATGATGTCAAAATTATAATCCACTTAGCAGCATCGACACCATCAAATTCTAAGCAAAATTTAAAAGAAAATCATATAATAGATAATAAAATTTATAGATATATAAAAAAATCTAAAAATATTTCTAAATTAATTTTTCTTTCGACTGTTAAAATTTACTCTGAAAAAAATCTAAAGAGTGTGAGTGAAAAAGAAGGGGTATTTGATAAATCAATATATTCAATGCAAAAAATTTCATCGGAAAAATTTTTTCTATCCCTCAAAAAAAAAGTTTACAATGTTAGAGTGCCTGGAATTATCGGAACCAAAAATGATAACAATTTTCTCTCAAATCTTATAAAAAACATTTATAAGAACAAATCATTCAAAGTATATAATCAAGATCAAAAATTTAATAATGTTTTACATATTGATGATTTAAACGAATTTATTCATAATTTAATAGTTAATAATTACAATTCAGGTAATATACTCCTAGGAGCAAAAGAACCAATAAAATTGAAAAAAATTGTAGAAATTATTGAAAAATTTTTTAAAGTTAAAAATCATATATCCTGGACAAATGAAAAAAATGGTTTTTATTTGAACATTCGTAATGCAGTTACGAATTATAATTTTAAAGCTAAAAGAGTAGTTACAATTTTAAACAAATACTTAAAACAAAAAGATATAAATAAAACAATGGGGGTAAATTAATGAATAATAGTTTTTTAAATGGTAAGACGCTTTTTATTAGTGGCGGAACAGGTTCTTTTGGCAATGAATTTTTAAATTTACTTATTAAAAAGTTTAAGACAAAAAAAATTATAATTTATAGCAGAGATGAACTTAAACAATATGAAATGTCAAAAAGAATTAATCCAAGTCTATTAAAGAAAATTAGATTTTTTATTGGAGATGTGAGAGATTTAGAAAGACTTAAATTAGCAATGGAAGGGGTCGATATAGTTATTCACGCTGCTGCTCTTAAACAAGTTCCTACGGCAGAATACAATCCTTTTGAAGCAGTTAAAACAAATATTATAGGTGCGCAAAACATTATTGAAGCTTCTATATATAGAAATGTAGATAAGGTTTTGGCACTCAGCACAGACAAAGCAGCAGCACCAATAAACCTTTATGGAGCAACAAAGCTGGCCTCTGATAAACTTTTTCTTTCAGCAAATAATATAAGAGGAAACAAAAAAATTAAATTTTCAGTAGTAAGATATGGAAATGTAATGTTTAGCAGAGGTTCGGTTGTACCCTTTTTTATAGAACAAAAAAAAAGGGGAGTAATACCAATAACTGATAAAGAAATGACAAGATTTAATATTACATTAAAAGAAGGGGCAGAATTTGTTTTAAAAAGTTTAAGAATAATGTCTGGTGGTGAGTTATTCGTTCCTAAAATACCTTCTATGAGAATTATTGATTTAGCTAATGCTATTGCTCCTAACGCAAAAAAGAAAATTGTAGGTATTAGACCTGGAGAAAAAATTCATGAAGAAATGATTACCGAAACGGACTCTTTAACCACCTATGAGTTTAAAGAATATTACGCAATAATATCAGATTATGGTTTAAATAATTTAAATAATAAAAATTTAAATAAATTGATGATTTCTAAAGGTGGAAAAAAATGTGAAAAAGGATTTAAATATAACAGTAAAAATAACAAAAAATTTTTAACAATTTCTCAGATAAAGAACCTACTAAAATTAAAATGATTTTTTACGGAAAACAATTTATAGACAAGTTAGACGAAAAAGCTGTAATTTCAGCTTTAAAAAGTTCTCGTATTACACAGGGTCCTAAAGTAGAACAATTTGAAAAATTATTGAGTAAAAAATTTGGATCAAAATACTGTTGCGCTGTATCAAATGGCACGTCAGGCTTACACCTAGCTGGTTTAGCTCTTGGATGGAAAAAAAATGATATAATCTTATGTTCTCCAATTAGCTTTTTGGCAGCATCTAATGCAGCGATATATTGTAATTCAAGGCCGGATTTTGTTGATATAGATAAAAATAATTTCAATATAGATTTAGGAAAACTTGAAAAAAAAATTATCAAATACAAAAAGAGAGGAAAAAAAATCAAAGCTGTGGTTGCAACAGACTTTGGTGGTAACCCGTGTGATTGGAAAAAAATATCTTCAATTGCAAAAAAATATAAAATTAAATTGATCAATGATAATTGCCACGCACTTGGGGCAAAATATAAAGGTAAAAAATCCTATGCAGCGAGATATGCAGATTTAGTTGTCCATAGTTATCATGCTGTCAAAAATATTACGACGGGTGAAGGAGGAGCAGTATTAACAAACAATAAAGAAATTTATGAAAAGATTAAAATTTTAAGGTCACATGGAGTGGTTAAAAATAAAATTAAGAATAAACCTTGGAATTATGAAATGAGATTTTTAGGCTATAATTACAGAATCTCTGATATTCAATGTTCACTAGGAATTAGTCAATTAAAAAAACTAAGTAGCTTTGTAAAAAAAAGAAATCTTATTGCAAAAATTTACAGAAAAGCTTTTGATAAAGAAAAATTTTTTAAAATTCAACAAATCCGATCGGATGATTATCATGGTTATCATTTGTTTCCAATACTTGTTGATTTTAAAAAAGCAAGAAAAACAAAATTAAAACTTTTTAAATATTTAATGAAAAAAAATATACAATTGCAGGTTCATTATACTCCCATTCACCTACAACCTTTTTACGTAAGAAAATTTGGTTATAAAAAAGGAGATTTTCCTGTTGCAGAAGACTTCTTTAAAAATGAGATTTCATTACCAATTTTTTATGATTTAGATCTGAATAATGTTAAAAAAATTACTTCATTGATTAAAAATTATATTTTAAAGTAGTTAAATGAAAAAAAAATCATCAATAATCATAAATAAGATTAAAACTATTCGCTCTAAGAATAATACGAATTGGATGGATTTATTAAAATTAGCATTTAAACACGATCCAAAAGAGTCAAAAAAAATACTTAAAAGGATAGTTAATCAAGATAAAAAAGTAACCCAATTAGTTAAAAAACTTTCAAAATAATCTGATTAAGAACAATTTTAAATTAAATTTAGCAAAAATAAAGGACTCTAATTATTTTTTCAAATGGAGAAATGATCCTTTAGTTAGAAAAATGAGTTTAAATAATAAAAAAATTAAACTTACCGATCACAACATCTGGTTTGAAAAAAAAATACAACAAAAAGGTTTTTTATGGATTTTTTCTTTTAATAAAAAAAAATGTGGAGTTGTTTATCTTAATAAAAAAAAAAATTTAGAAATAGGTTATTTATTATCCCCTAATTACAGAAATAAAGGCTTATCAACAATAATGTTGAATATTTTTGTAAGAAAATATAAAAAATATAAAAAAAATAATAAAGTGTTGGTTGCAAGAGTATTTAAAAATAATACTAAATCTCTAAGGGCATTACAGTCTGCAGGTTTTTTAATAACTAGTAAAAAAGAAAAATCTTATATTCTCAAAAAAAAATATGATTAAAATTTCGAAAAGAAATATTGGAATAAACTACAAACCTTTCGTAATTGCAGAAATATCAGGTAATCACAAGGGCTCACTTAATAGAGCTTTAAAAATAATAAAAGAGGCAAAAAAAATAGGAGCTAGTGCTGTGAAATTGCAAACATTTGATCTAAATGAAATGACTTTAAACTCAAACAAAAGTTTTTTTAAAATAAATGATAAATCTAGTCCATGGAATGGCAGAAATCTTTATGATCTTTACTCAGAGGCAATTACACCAAAAGATTGGCATAAAACCATTTTTAAGTATGCAAAAAAAAATAAAATAATCTGCTTTAGCTCAGTTTTTGATTTAATCTCACTAAAATATTTAGAAAAAATAAACTGTCCTGCATACAAAATAGCATCATTTGAAAATAATCATTTTCCACTTATAGAAGAAGTAGCAAAAACTGGCAAACCAATAATAGTTTCAACTGGAATGACTAAATTTGAAGAGATTAAGGATTTAGTCAAAATATTCAAAAGAGTGAAAAATAAAAATTTTGCCTTTTTAAAATGCACAAGTAGCTATCCCGCTAACCCATCAAGCTCAAATATAAGGTCAATTGAATTATTAAGAAAAAAACTTAAATGTGAAATTGGACTATCTGATCACACAAAAGGTATAGGAGCAGCAGTAGCTAGTGTAGCTTTTGGAGCTACTATTATAGAAAAACATCTGGTTTTGAAAGCGGGAGACGGAAGTATTGATAAAGACTTTTCTTTAGCACCTCATGAATTTCAATTATTAATAAGAGAAATAAACGCAGCCTGGCAAGCACTAGGTAAAAAAAAAATAGGAATTGATAAAACTGAATTGCTAAATTCAAAACTTAAAAGATCAATATTTGCAATAAAAAAAATTAAAAAAAATGAAAAAATCACTAAAAAGAATATAAAAATAATAAGACCTGGCCATGGTTTGCATCCAAGATATTTCAAAGAAATAATAGGTAAAACAGCTAAAAATATAATTTTTGAAGGCTCTCCTTTAAAATTAAAATTAATTAAATAAAATTTGTGTCAAAAATAATTCTTGGAACTGCAAACTTAAACCAAAAATATGGATTTTTAAAAAAATCAATTAGATTCTCTGAATTTAAAAAAATTATAAATAATTCAAGAAAAGGGGTAAAATATATTGATACTTCAAGTAATTATACAAGAGCTCACAAGCTTTTAGGAAAATTAGATTTAAAAAAAATAAAAATTATCTCAAAAATATCTATTCCAATAAGACCAAAAATAAACCCAAAATTATGGATAAGTAAATCTATAGAAAAAATTACTTCTGATCTAAAAGTAAAAAATATTTATTGTATTTTGATACACAATCCAAATATTTTACTTAAAGATGAATATAAAAAATATTTAACTTATTTAAATACATTTAAAAAAAGAGGTATTATTAAAAAAATCGGTTTTTCTGTATACGGTATTAAAGAAACAAATATTTTATTAAAAAAGTACAAAGTAGATATTTTACAAGTTCCCATGAACTTAATTAATCAGAGTTTTTGCAATAAAGATTTTTTAAAAAAAACAAAAAAAAGAAAAATTGAAATTCACGCTAGATCAATTTTTTTACAAGGAATATTATTGTCTTCAAACTTACAAAATATAAGATATTTCAAAAAATGGAAAAATTTTTGGTTAAAATACTACTCTTGGGTTGACAGAAATAAAATTACTCAGCTTATTGCATGTTTATCTTTTATTAAAAGTGTTAAAAATGTCTCTGGCTATGTATTGGGAATAGAAAATGAGACACAACTTGATAAAATTTTGAATTGTAGAACCAAAAAAAATTTGAAATTTGATAAATTTCTTTTTCAAAAAAACAAAAAACTCATAGACCCATCTAAATGGCATTAAAAGAAAAAAAGAATAATATAGTTGCAATAATTCAAGCAAGAGAAAACTCAACTAGATTTCCTGGTAAAGTTTTAAGTAAGATTAATGGAAAAAGTATAATTCAAATTATTTATGATAGATTATTAAAATCTAGGAAAATAAATGAAATAATATTTGCTATTCCGAATAATGTTCAAAACAAAAATTTAGAGAAACATTTAAGAAAAAAAAAGATAAAATACTATAAAGGATCTGAGCTTGATGTTCTTAGAAGATATTTAAATGTTGCAACAAAAGCTGGTGCTAAAAATATCGTAAGAATTACAGGCGACTGTCCTTTAGTGGACCCCTATTTAGTAGATAAAATTATTATGAGATATTTAAAAGAAAAAGCTGATTACGCGAGCAATATTAGCCCCGCTTCATTCCCAGATGGAATGGATATTGAGGTTTTCTCATATAAAGTATTACGAATACTTAATAAAATTACCAGTAAGCTGAGTGATAAAGAGCACGTGACAACTTTGATTAATAAGATTAATTGTAAGAAGATTAATATCTTAAATAAAAATGATTACTCTAAAGAAAATCTAACCTTAGATGAGAAAAAAGATTTGTGGAAAATTAAAAAAATATTTAATTATTTTCATCCCAAAAAAAATTTTTCATATGAAGAAATAGAAAAAGCATTAATGAAATTAAAACTTTTAGGAGTAAGGAATAAATTAAGAAATGAAGGCTTTCAAATGTCAGTTGGCCAAAAATTTTGGAGAAGAGCAAAGAATTCTATCGAGGGAGGGAATATGCTTTTATCAAAAAGAGAGGACAGATTTGCACCAAATATTTGGCCATGTTATTTCAGTAAATCTAAAAAGTGTTTTGTATGGGATTTGAAAAATAAAAAATTCACAGATTTTTCTTTAATGGGCGTAGGAACAAATATTTTAGGGTACTCAAATTCTGAGGTTGATAATGCAGTTAAAAAAACAATTCAAAGGGGTAATCTAACAACATTAAATTGTCCGGAAGAAGTTTATTTAGCGGAAAAACTAATTAATCTACACCCTTGGGCTTCTAAAACTAAATTTACAAGAAGTGGAGGAGAAGCAAATGCGGTAGCAGTAAGGATTGCAAGAGCAGCTATGGGTAAGAGGTATAAAATTGCAATCTGCGGTTATCATGGATGGCACGATTGGTATATTTCTGCAAATTTAAATAATTCTAACAATCTTAAAAACCATCTTGTAGATGGCATTCCATACCAAGGTGTCCCGAATAATCTTAAAAATACTATATATACATTTAGGTACAATGAAATAGATGATTTAAAAAATATTATTAAAAAAAATCCTGATGTAGGCATAGTTAAAATGGAAGTGATGAGAAATTACCCTCCAAAAAATAACTTTCTTAAAAAAGTTAGAAATTTAGCTAATAAACACAATATGATACTTATTTTCGATGAATGCACGTCTGCATTCAGGGAAAATTTTGGAGGATTACACATGAAATATAAAGTTTATCCTGATATGGCTGTATTCGGCAAAGCTTTAGGAAATGGATATGCTATAAATGCTATTATCGGAAAATCTGAAATTATGAAATTTGCAAATCGATCTTTTATAAGCAGTACTTTTTGGACAGAAAGAATTGGTCCTACTGCTGCATTAAAAACATTAGAAGTAATGGAAAAGACGAAGTCTTGGAAAAAAATTTCATCTTTTGGACAAAAAGTTAAAAAGTCCTGGTCGAAACTTTCCGAAAAATATGATTTAAGAATTTCTATAACAGGATTGGACGCGCTTTGCTCATTTAATTTTCTAAGCAAAAATAATTTGAAATATCAAACATATATAACTCAAGAGATGTTAAAAAAAAATTTTTTAGCGTCAAATACAGTTTATATTTCAATTCATCATGATAATAATATTTTAAATAAATATGTTAAAAATTTAGAAAACATTTTTAAAGTAATTAAAGATTGCGAAAACAATATACAAAATATAGATAATTTATTAGAAGGACCTACTAAAATCTCTGGATTTTCGAGGTTAAATTAAATATGGCCGGAACTAAAGAGCAAGGATCTTTCAAAGAAATAGTATCTCCATTTTTAAAATCAAAAATTGAAGATTTAAAAAATAATTACGGTACAAATAGTAAAGAGTATTTCGCAATCGCCTCACAATATTTAAAGTCAGATAAAGAAAATTATTCTAGTAATATAGAAAGAAAAAGACATTATGAGTCGAATGTAGAAATTAGTTACGAAGGTCAACCCCTTATAGGAGTTGAAAGACTTTACAAACCTACAATCTTAATTGAACCAACCACTGTCTGCGCAGCACACTGCCGATGGTGTTTAAGAGGCCAGTATCCGATTCAAACAATGAAAAAAGACGAAATTATTAGGGCAACAAAATATATGTCCACTAAAGGAAATATAGATGAATTGTTCGAAGTGTTAATAACTGGAGGTGACCCATTAATGAGTCTTCCTTTGCTTAAATTTACTTTGGAGCAAATAGAAAAAAATGCGCCAAATATTTCTATAATAAGAATAGGAACAAGAGTTCCTTTTCAAGATCCAGAAAGAATTAATGACAGCATGTTAGAGTTGTTTTCTAGTTTTAAAAAATTTAGATTTGAAGCAGGGATTAATGTAAATCATCCTATTGAATTCTGGAAGGAGTCAATAAAATCAATTAAAAAACTTCAAAGTGTTGGTTTTAAAATCTATAATCAAAATCCTCTTCTAAAAGGGGTTAACGATAATTTTTCTACTCTTGTTGAATTATATAGTAAGCTTAGAAAAAACGATATTGAGGCACATTATTTATTTCATGCTATCCCAATGGTTGGTACAAACCACCATAGGACTAGCCTTAAAACAGGATATGACCTTACAAGCAGACTAAGTAGTTGTGGTTTGTTTTCTGGGAGAAGCAAACCCAAGTACGCAGTATTAAGCGATATTGGAAAGATTGTAATCTATGAAGACACAATTGTAAAAAAAAGATCCGAAGATAATTCTTTGCTTTTAAAATCTGGTTTTAACTATGATGAAAGACTAAAATGGAATCCTAGCTGGATAAAACCGCAAAGTGTAGAAATTGCTAAAGATGGTACTATGCATACATGGTATCTTGACGGAGATGATAACAATTAGGTTTTAATTACAAAACCAAATGCAAATAATATCAAAAATAGAGATTAATAATGCTTTTAAGGAGCTGAACTTTAAGAAGAATTCATCCTTTGTTGTTCACTCTTCTTTAATGCACTTAGGACTAATAAAGGGTGTAAAAATAAAACAAATGCCAAGTGAAATATTTTTATTGCTTAGAAAAAACTTGGGAAAAAATGCTACAATATGTGTCCCTAGTTCGAATTGGGACTATTCTTATAAAAAAAAATCTTTTGACAAAAATAAATCCAATTCACATAAAGAATTTGGAGCTTTAAGTAGTTATATTGCAAAGAAACCAAATTCGCTTAGATCTAATAATCCATTGTTTAATATTAGTGCTGTCGGAAAAAAAGCGAAGTATATTACCGACGGCGGCACAAGCAATGCATTTGGAACAGATTCTGCTTGGGACAAACTTTATAATTTAAATGCTGAAATTATTCTTTTAGGATGTGATTTTTCCGAAGCAACATTTACTTTTGTCAGGTATATCGAATTTAGATTTGGAGTTCCATACTTATACAATAAACTATTTAATTTACCAATTACAAATAAAAGAAAAAAAATATTTAATTCAAGCATAAGCACCTTACGATATTTAAATCTAGACATAGTTTATGACCTTAAAAAATTTAAAAAAATTCTTAAAAAAAAACAAATTTTATTTGAGGGAAAAGATAAAAAAATTAAAATTACAAAAGTTAAAATGAAACCCTGTTTTGATTTAGGGATTGAGTGTTTAAAAAAAGATATAAATTTTTTCCTTAAAAAGAAACCAAAATATAAAAAAGAAAAATTTCCATTAAAATGAGTTTTGACTTTCAACATAATTTTTTTGAAGAAACCGCAAAACAGAACCCAAATAAAGTTTGCGTTAGTTATGAGGGCAAGAATTTCAAATACAGTTTTTTAGAAAAATTTGCTAATAAAATTGCTAATTTTTTGATATCGAACGAGATTGAGCCAAATGACAGGATATGTATTTTAACTAAAAAAAATATTAATCAATATGCTTCCGTTCTAGGTACGCTAAAAAGTGGAGCGTGTTGGGTGCCTTTATCTTCATCTTTTCCAAAAGCTAGAATTTCTTATTTACTAAAAGTTTTATCACCAAAATTTATTATTACTGAAAAAATATTTTTTGAGGAATATTCCAAATTATTTAAGCATTTTAAAACAAAAATATTAATTTTAGATGACAGAAAAAAAAATGATAGACATATATTTTATAAATCTTCTTTAGAAAAATATAGATCAAAAAAACCAGTATTGAAATTTAATCTTTCGCAAAGTGATTTAGCATATATTATCTTTACATCTGGTAGCACGGGTAATCCGAAAGGAGTAATGGTAACTCATAAAAATACTACTACTTTCTTAAGAATAGCAAAAAAACTTTTTAATTTTGATAAAGGTTTTAGATTTTCTCACTTTTCCGATCTTACTTTTGATCCCTCTATTTTTGACCTTTTTGTTTGCTGGATGAATGCAGGAATATTAATTCCTTTTAACAAAAGAAGTTATAGAATAAATCCATATCTTTATTTTAAAGAGAACAAAAAAATAGATGTTTTATTCTGTATCCCAAGTTTGATTAATAATTTACGTGAAAACTTAAATTTGACTAAGAATGAGGTAAAATCAATTAAACATTTAATTTTAACTGGCGAGGCAATACCTAAAAATCTAATTTATGATTGGTATAAAATTGCAAAGAAATCCACAGTTTATAATGTTTATGGAACTACAGAGACAGCAATCATCTCACATTTTTATGAAATACCGAAAAATATAAAAAAAAATCAACCAATCTCTGTTGGTAAACCACTACCATTTATGAGAGTTATCCTTAAAAATAATGATCGGTTTTCTTCAAAAATAAAAAAAGGGGAACATTATATTTACGGACCTCAGATTTCAGAAGGTTATTGGGCAAGTTCTTTCTTAAACAAAAAATACTATATTAACAATCCTTTAGATGAGAAATTGCCACAAAAAGTTTACAAGACAGGAGATATTTTAGAAATAGATAGTGAAGGTAAATATTTTTATTTAGGACGAACGGATAATCAAGAAAAAATTCAGGGTTATAGAATAGAACTCGAAGAGATTGAATTGATTATTTCAGAAATAGACTCAGTGGAACAAACAAAAGTTATTGCTGCAATTGATAAAAAGATAAAAAATAAATATATAATTGCTTTTATATCAACAAAAGATAATTCATTAAATTCTTCAAAAGTCATAAAAATAATATCAGAAAAATTACCCAGATATATGATTCCACAAAAAGTAGTAATTTTGAAAAATGATTTTCCACGTAATAAAAACGGGAAAATAGATACAAAAAAATTAAATTATTTAAAATGAAAAAAAATTTAGAAAAAGAAATAAAGAATATAATTATTAAAGAGTTTAATTTAAAAAAAAATATAACTAAAAAATTGAGCCCACAAAATGTAGATAAATGGGACTCTTTTGGGCATTTACAATTAATTACTAAATTTGAGGAATATTTTAAAATAAATCTTGATCAAAAACTTGTTATACAAATGATGGATGAAAAATCCATCAGCAAGATTCTCAAAAAAGTATTAAAAAGATAATTATGAAAGAAGGAAAAAAAGCATATTCTTGGGCTAAAGATATATTTCCATTTAATAGAAGTTTGACTGGTAAGGGAGTCGAGAAAACTCTTACTTATTTCAAAAATATCTTCTCAGATCTTCAAATTCATAATATAAAAAGTGGCACTAAAGTCTTTGATTGGCAAGTTCCACTAGAGTGGAATGTAAAGGATGCATATGTATCTAATCTTAAAGGACAAAGAATTATAGATTTTAAAAAAAATAATTTACATCTTGTAGGTTATTCTCAACCAATAAACAAAGTTTTGAGTTACAAATCATTAAATAAACATCTACATTCAATCAAGTCCCAACCAAATGCCATTCCTTATATCACTAGCTATTACAAAAAGTATTGGGGATTTTGTATTTCTCACAAAAAGAGAAAATTATTAAAAAAAAACAATTATAAAGTAGTAATTGACTCAAACTTTAAGAAAGGACACTTAAAATATGGAGAAATTTTTTTAAAAGGAAAGCAAAAAAAAGAAATATTAATTTCAACTAATATTTGTCATCCATCTATGGGTAATAATGAAATTTCAGGCCCTGTTGTTGCATTAGCAATTGCTAAATGGCTGCAAAATAAAAGAAACAGAAAATATTCCTATAGAATTTTATTTCTTCCAGAAACCATAGGTGCATTAGGATTCTTAAAAAAAAACATAAAAAAGATAAAAAAAAATTTAATTGCTGGATATCAAGTCGTATGTGTTGGGGATGATAATCATTTTTCATTCCTTCAATCAAAAAAAGGTAACACTTTAGCTGATTGCGCTGCTAGATATATTTTAAAAAAACAAAATAAAAAGGTAAAATATTATAGTTTTTTGAGACGAGGTAGTGACGAGAGACAATACAATAGTCCCGGAATAGATTTACCTGTGTGTTCAATTATGAAAAGTAAATATGGTAATTATCCTCAGTACCACACATCTTTGGATGATTTAAAATTTATATCAATTAAAGGGTTAAACTCTTCAATAGATATTTATAAAAAAGTTATAAACTTAATTGAAAACACTAAAAGAATGAAAATCAAAACCAAATCTTTAGGTGAACCAATGCTTTCAAAACGTAAACTTTACCCTTTTATAAGTACAAAAAGAACAAATGAAATTATAAAAACAAGAATGAATGTTCTAGCATACGCTGATGGAAAACTAGATTTGATTCAAATTGCTGAATGTATAAATGAAGAAATTAGTAAAGTTCTCTCAGAAATTTCAATACTTAAAAAGAAAAAAATTATAAAGGTAATAAAATAAAATCTTTTCAGTTTTATTTAGGGAATTTATCCATTGTATAAAATAAATCTTTATAAAAATAAAAAAATAGACCTATTATTAACAGATAATAATTATGCAAATATTAGTTTCAAAAATATAAGTTCTTATAATCTTAATAAAGAAATAAATATAAATAATTTACTTAGAGCTTTCTTTTTTTCTTTGTTTAAATCCAAATTTAGCTTAGCGTCAATTAAAAAAAATTATTATCTTTTTTTAATTAAATCGCTGTCTCCAAAAGTAGTAATTGGTCATGATATGAATGGACAATTGTTAAAAATTAAAAAACTTTTTCCGCAAATAAAATCAGTTTGTTATCAGCTTGGCAATGTTTGGGCAGGAGAAAATAAAATTTATCAAAAAATATTTAAAAATAATAAATTAGACTATTTTTTTGTATATGACGAAAGAGCAAGAAAAATATTTAGTAAAATGATTAAATCTAAATTTATTGTAGCTGGATCATTAAAAAATAATGAAATTAGGATTAATAATTTCAAAAAAAAATACGATATTATGTATATATCTCAATATAGGTTGGGACAAAAAAGTTCAGAAAGAGCAAGAGAGTCAGAAATATTAAGATTTTTAGACTCTTATTGTCTAAAAAAAAACAAAAAATTATTGATCGCACTTGCTTACAATAAATTTAGGTCAAAAAAGCATAGGCATGAAAAAGCTGAGCTTGAATTTATTAACCAAAATTGTAAAAAATATTTTATCGAAAAAAAAATTTCTTCTTATGCTTCAGCTGATATGTCAAAAGTTATTGTTTGTTTTCTCTCTAATTTGGGAATTGAATTACTAGCTAAAAATAAAAAAGTTTTGTTTTTTGATTTAGACAACTTATATTTAAATACCTATAAAAAAATTAATAGTTTATATGTTTTAAATAATTTGAATTATCAAAATTTTGAAAAAAAAATTAAGCTTTTAATATCCCTAAGTACAAAAAGTTGGATTAAAAAAATAAAAAAAGATAAAATGAGTATAAAGTTTGATAAAGATAATTTAATTTTTAAAAAATTTGTACTTAAATTAATAAAATAATATTTCATGAAAATAGTAGCAGTTATTCCAATTAAAAAGAAATCTGTTAGAGTTAAGAATAAAAATTTTAGGCTCATCGGAAAAAAACCTTTATACCATTATACTTTGGAAAAATTAAAGTATTGTAAATTCGATGAAATTTATGTTGATAGTGACAGCCACGCAGTGCGTTCTTATTGCAAGACACATAAAATAAAATTTATAAAAAGATTACCAAGGCTTGCAAGGAATAATGCCAATGGAAATGACTTATTAGTGCATCATTCAAATATTATTAAAGCAGACATATATTTTCAAATATTTGTTACTTCTCCATTGCTTAAAATTTCAACAATTAATAATTGTATCAAAAAACTAAAAAATAATTTGAAAACATATGATTCAATACTAACAATTCAAAAAATTTATTCATGGTTTTGGTTTAACAAAAAACCCGTAAATTATGATCCCAAAGTTTTACCTCGAAGCCAAGACGCTAAACCAATAGTTCTAGAAACAACAGGTCTATATGGAATTACAAAAAAATCACTAAATAAGCTGAAAAGCAGAATAGGAAACAAACCTTTTTTTTATGAGGTGGATGAAAATGAAAATGTGGATTTAGATAATGAAAAAGACTTTAAATATTTAGAATTTATTTTAAAAAATAAAAAACTAAAATGAATATTATAATAGGTGAAAATCTAAAGGAATTAAACTTTATTATTAATAATCTTAATAATTTAGATAAAGATTTTTATGTAGTCCCTGTTGATCTTGATACACTAATCTTTTGTGACCAAAAAAAAATAAATTATTTCAATCCAATAGATTTTATTGGAAACAACTTTCATAAAGAGGCATTAATTTCCTCAAATATTTTATTAAAAAATTTAAATTATGGATCAATTAAATTAGAGTCACTTAAAAAAGAATATAAAAATTATATTAGAAAAAAATATAATCAATTTTTTTTCTCTCATTTTATACTAAGTGAAATTATAAAAAAAAAAAAAATTAAGAAAATTTTTGTTTCTGGATGGGAAAATTATTCTAATGATTTAAAAAATTATAATAATTATTATCTTACAGCTGTCGTAAAAGAATTCTTTGCGTCCAAAGTAGAAATTATAAGTATTAGTAATAAAAAAAAAGAGAATATCATAAATAGATGCTGTACTTTTAATTTGTCTTTAATAGATAAGTCAAAAAAAAAAAAAATTTTAATTACTAGCAGTGGATACAATATTTATAGGGTAATACTTATAAGCTTATTTTTAAGGTATTCTGTTTATGTAATTTCTGAAAATAAAATAAACAGTAGCATCAAAAATTTTTTAAATATTTTAGGATTAAATATTTTAACTTTTAAAAAAGAAAAATATAATAATATAGTAGATTTCAAAATAGAAAAAATAAATTTTGTATATCAAAATAAAGATTTTTCCTCACTACTCAATTTAGCAAAAAAATATTTTGATCTAAAATTATCTGAAATATATTATAAATCAGAATGTGTAGAAAAATTTTTGGATAATACAGAAATAGATTTGATAGTATCTGTTATGGCGAGAGGTTATCAAGGATGTATCGTAGAATATGCAAAAAATTCAAATATTAAAACTTTAGGTATAACTCATGGAACAATTTCAAAAAATTTTTCTGATTTAGATAGAATATATAAAAAAGCTATTGCCGAAGGAGTTTTTAGTAAAAATTACGATTTTTTCCCTCTCCAAACAAAAATTTGTTACGACTCAGTAAAGACACATTCATTGCCTCAATCAAATTTAAAATCAGGTAATCTTATATTTGCTGAAAATTTTATTAATTTTAGACGAAAAAACAAAATTTTATATGCTGTTACCAGTAAAAACTTTAATCAAATGCAATTTCATGGAGTCGAGTCATACTTCGAGTTTTATAAAAATTTAGAGATTTTTAATACTTCTGAAATATCAAACTTATATGAAATTTTGGTCAATTTACATCCTGCTGTTAGTGAATACAGTCTTGTAAATTTAAGAAAAAAATTTAAAAACTTGTCCTTTACAAAGAAAAAAATATCCTCGTGTTTAAAAAAAGCCTTTGTAACAATAAGTTATTCATCAACTGTAATCGAAGATTCTATTTGTTCAAAAGTCCCAGTAATTCTTTTTGATAACTGGAGAAGATACAAACATTGTGAAAGTGAGAGTAAATTTTTTGAAAATTCTGAGCCAATATTCTATGTAAATTCTCTTGATAAACTTAAAACTTGTATCGAGAAAATTAAAAGAAAAAAGATAAACTTTGAAAAAATTCTTTATGGAGGCAATTGTTTTAATAATATTTATAGATTGTTAAAAAAGATAATTTAAATTATGAAAATTTTAGTTATAGGAGGAAATGGATTTATTGGATCTAAAGTTTCATTAGCTTTGTCAAAAAAAGGTTATAACGTTACAATTTTTGATAAAAAAAAAAATAAAGAGTTAAATAAAAAAATTAAATTTATTTATGGAGATATTAGAAGCCAAAAATCCTTATTAACTAGTATTAAAGGAAAAGATGCTGTTTTCAACTTTGCAGCCTTATCAGACATTGATGAGGCAAGAAATATGCCTTCGGAAACTATTATTCTAAATATCTTGGCTGTATCAAATATTTTAATAAGCTGTAAAAAAATGAAAATTAAAAGATTTATTCAAGCTAGTACAATTTACGCCTCGAGTGAAGAGGGTGGTTTTTATGCCCGTAGTAAAAGAGCTGCGGAAGATTATATTTTAGAATTCAATAAAATCTATAATACGAATTATACAATTTTGAGGTTTGGATCTCTTTATGGAAGTGGAGCAGACTCAAATAATGGGATAAAAAAGTTAATTTTATCTGGTAAAAAAAATAAAAAATTGATTTATAGAGGAAGTGTTAAAGCAACAAGAAGATATATTAATGTTGAAGATGCAGCCGAATTGTGTGTGTATATTCTAAATAAAAAGTTTAAAAATAAAGTAATTAATATTACAGGAAGAACAAATATTAAAATAAAGCATGTATTGAATTTTTTATCAAAAAAATTAGGAATTGAGAAAAAAAATATTATTTATAAAAATGAAAAAAACACAGGCCATTATTCAAAAAAACCAACCCCGGTAAAATTAATTACAAGCAAAAATCTTTATATCAAAAAAGAAAAAAATATATATAAAACTATTAGTACCCTTATAAATGATTAGTGAAAATTTAATAAAAAAGTTTAAGAAAAAAATGAGAGCTACCAACTCTGCTGTAATTGGTGGTTGGATCCAGATATGCGAACCTAGCATTGTAGAAATTGTAAGTAGCTATAAGTATGATTTTGTATGCTTTGATTTGGAGCATGGTTTATTTTCAGTTTCTAATTTAGCTAATCTTGTACGTGCAGCAGAGATAAATAATAAAATTTCTTTAGCTAGACTTCCGAATAAAAATAAAGATTTTTGCTCACAGGTTTTAGACTCTGGTTGTGATGGAGTGATAGTTCCCAACATTAAATCTTCCAAAGAATTAATTAGTTTAAGAAATTTAACATACTATCCACCTAAAGGAAAAAGAGGCGTGGGTTTTTCTAGAGAAAACTTATTTAGTAAAAATTTTAAAAAGAAAATTAAAAAGAAAGGTACACAAATTTTTATTGCAATGATTGAAAGCATAGAGGGTGTTAAAAATTTAGAGGAAATTTTAGACGTTAAAGGGTTAGATGCGATTTTAATTGGTCCTTACGATTTGTCTTCATCTTTAGGCATAACAGGAAAATTTAATCATAAAAAATTTAAAGATACAGTTTTGTATATAAAAAAAATATCAAGAAAAAAAAATATTCCTGTCGGAGTTCATGTTTTAGAGAATAATCCAAAAGTTTTAAAAAATTATATGAATGCAGGTTTTAGTTTTTTACCTTATTGCACGGATGCAATGCTTTTAAATAAAGCAATAAATTCATCTTTTAAAAAAAAATAATGAATATTATTTCTATCATACCAGCTAGAATGGGCAGCTCAAGATTTCCAGGAAAGCCACTGGCGCTAATAAACGGCATTCCGATGATACAACATGTTTATGAAAAAGTTAAAAAAAACAAGCTAATTACAGAAGTCGTTGTCGCGACTTGTGATAAAAAAATTTTTGATTTTATTAAATCTATCGGCGGTAAAGTTGTTATGACAAGTATTAAACATAAAAGAGCTTCGGACAGGTGCTATGAAGCACTAAAATATTTAGAAAAAAAGAATAAAATTAAATATGATATAGTGGTTATGGTTCAAGGAGATGAACCAATGGTCCATCCAAACATGATAAATGATGCCGTAAAGCCTATGATTAAAAATTTAAAAATAAACATAGTTAACTTAATTAGTAATATTAAAAATAACAGTGATTACATTAATCCAAATTTTATAAAAGTTGTATATGATAAGGATTATAATGCTTTATATTTTTCAAGGTCCCCAATACCAAATACTAAATTTAATAAAAAAGTAAAAATTAAAAAACAAGTTTGTATAATTCCTTTTAGAAGAGATTTTTTAATTAAATACAATAAAATGCAACCTACAACCTTAGAAAAACTGGAGTCTATAGATATGCTAAGAGTTCTAGAGAATGGATACAAAGTAAAACTATTTAAAACTAAATATTTTTCACATGCTGTAGATACTAAATCAGATTTACATAAAGTAGAAAAGTATCTTAAGTAATTAATGTATTTTAATAAAGTTAAAAAATTATTATTCGATTTATTTTCGTTCCTAGGAATATTTTTAGTTATAAAAAAGAAAAGAAAGAACAGCGATTTTGAATTAATTAATAAAAACGAATGGATTCCGTTTTTGATTGGGAATGAAAAAATCGATATATATAAAAATAGTATACAAAAAACAGGTCAATTAAAAACTGATAATTTTTCAAAACAGTTAAGATTTTATAATTTATTACAATTGACTGAACATATTTTTAAAAATAAGGAATTGAAAGAACATAATTTTGCTGAATGTGGTTGTTGGCACGGTCATTCTTCACTAGCATTAAGTACTATATTAAAAAAAAATAATTTTAAAAATAATTTTTATATTTTTGATTCTTTCGAAGAGGGTTTATCCGATGTTAAATTGCAGGATAAAAATTTATTAAAAGATATGACTTTGAAAGAAGAGTTAAAACAAAAAAATTATTTCAAAAGTAGTGAAATTCATGTAAAAAATATTTTAAGACCTTTTAATTTTATAAAAATTTTTAATGGCTGGATACCAGAAAGATTTAAAGAAGTTTCAGATAAAAAATTTTCATTTGTTCATATCGATGTAGATATGTATCAACCCACGCTGGACTCAATTAAATTCTTTTTCCCAAGATTAGAAAAAAATGGCATTATAATTTGTGATGATTATAACATAAGTGCTTTTCCAGGAGCCAAAAAAGCTTGGGACGAATATTTTGAAGATAAAGAAGATCAATTCAAATTATTCTATGAAATACCATTTGGCGGTTGTTTTATCATAAAATAAAATAATGAAAAATCTCAAACATTGCCCGCTTTGCAAAGCTCAGAAAAAAAATTTTTTTAAAGTTGCACCATTGGTATATGGAGATAAATCGAAAAAAAAATCTTTTTATCATTGTTTTAATTGTGATGTAAGATTCTTATTTCCCAGATTGAGTCTAAATGAAGAAAAATATTTTTACAAAAAAGAATTTGAAGGTTTTATGGATAAACGAGCGGGTAAATCTTCAGGCTGGCTCAAAGCTAATGATCATTTAAAAAAAAATAAAGAAACGTATTTAAGAAGATTAAAATATTTAAAACCCTATTTGAAATCAAAAAAAAATATTTTAGAGCTAGGGTGCTCATCGGGATTTATGTTATTTCCTTTAATCAAAAAAGGTCATATATGTACGGGTATTGAACCATCTGGCACGTTCAACAACTTCCTAAAAGAAAAAAAAATTGATGTTTATAAATCGCTAAATTCTTTAAAGAAAAAGAAAAAAAGAAAATATGATTTAATTATAAATTTTTTTGTTTTAGAACATATTGGAGAACCAGTTAACTTTTTGAAAGAACTGTTATCTCTGCTTAAAAAAAATGGTAAAATAATATTTGAAGTGCCGAATGTAGCTGACCCTCTTCACTCACTATATGATATTCCAGCCTTTGAGAGATTTTATTGGCAAATAGCTCACCATTGGTACTTCAGTTCAAAATCTTTATCTTATGTATTAAAAAAACTTAATCATTCTTATAAAATTTTGCTAGATCAAAGGTATGATCTTTCCAATCATTTATATTGGACCAAACATCGTAAGCCGGGAGGCATGGGAAAATATTCTAAGTTTTTTGGTAAAAAGGTGGATATGAATTATAAAAAAATGTTATTAAAATCTGGTTTCTGTGACACTTTAATAGGTGTGATAAAAAAATAATTAAATGAAAAAGAATATATTAATCACTGGAGTAGCTGGTTTTATAGGCTCTAAAGTGGCTCAAAAATTCATTAATGAAAATTACAATGTGATTGGAGTTGATGATCTATCTAATGGAAAGAAAAAAAATATTCCAAAAGGAATTAAATTTATAAAAGCAGATCTTTCCAGTAAAAATATTTTTAGCCTATTACCAAAAAAGTGTTTTAAAATTCTTCACTTAGCAGGCCAATCATCTGGTGAGATGAGTTTTGATAACCCTGTAAGTGATTTAAATAAAAATACAATTAGCACTCTAAATTTGATTAAATATGGAATAGAAAAAAAAGTGAAACTTTTTTTATATGCAAGTTCAATGTCAGTTTATGGTGAGTCTTCAAAAAAAAATTATCTGAGAATGATCCATGCAATCCTTTGTCCTGTTATGGGGCTGGTAAACTTGCTGCAGAAAAATATCTAAAAATATTTAGTAAATCACTCCCATTTCTAAGCCTAAGAATGTTTAATGTGTACGGCCCAGGGCAAGATATGGGTAATTTAAAACAAGGAATGGTAAGTATCTATCTGGCACAAGCACTCAAGAAAAAAACAATTATTGTAAAAGGAAGTTTAAAAAGAGTACGAGATTTTATTTTTATAGATGACGTAGTGGAGGCATGGTTTCAGGCTTCACTTTTAAAAAAAGGACTTAATCAAAGTATTAATTTAGGGTCAGGAAAACCTGTATCAGTAAAACATTTATTAAAAATTATAATTAGGAAAATTGATCAAACAAAAATTAAAGTAGATAAGGAAACAAAGGGAGATCAATTTTATGTTTGCTCAAATAATAATTTATATCAAAAATTATTGAAAAAAAAAAAATTCATTAGTTTAGATAAAGGACTTGAAAAATTTATAGCCTCACTTACATAAAATGAATATGAGTTTAAGAAATAAAATTTTCTTTAACTATCAAAAAAATAAAACTAGTGGTATCAATAATGGTCTAAGTTCGTTTTGCCATTTTTCGTCATCCAGTTCAACCTTGGGTTATCTAAGGTTACAAATTTGGAAAAAAAAACCTTATAGTTACCTAAAATTCATTATTCATTTTTTGAAACATTTTTTAGCAATAGGTTACCAGTCTCAATTTACCTTAATTAAAAAAAAAAATAATCTAAATTTTAATAAATTAATCATAACTTGGGCATATAAAAAAAATTTTCTTAAAGACGGATCTTTAGAGGACAGGTATTTCAGTTACAATTCAAAAAAAAATAAAAAGTTTTTGTGGCTTGTATTATATTTGGATAAAAAATTACCCAGAAAAATAGGTCAAAATATTATTCTATATAAAATAAATAAAACAAAATTTAATTTTTTATATCTAATAAAGGTTTTTTTTAAAACGTTAATAGTCGTCAAATTTAATATTAATAAATTAATTCATTATTTATCTAGTAGCTCAAATTTAGCTGTAAGTTTAATACATGATATAAAAAATCAAATTGATTTTAGTAAAATTAATTGTGCAATAACCCCTTTTGAAGGCCAACCTTTTCAGCAGTACTTTTTTAGTTTTTTACAAAAAAATTATAAGTTATTAAAAACAATTGGATACTTGTCTCACACACATCCTCTTCAATTTGACATTTTTTATAGAGAAGGATCGCCTAGTCAGCTTTTAACACACAGTCCAGATCAAAAAAAATATATTCAATCAAACTTAGGTTGGCCTAAAAAAAGAATAAAATTAATTTCCTCAATGAGATTTTTAAAAAAAAATAAAAAAAACCAAATTGTAAATAAAATACTTTTTCCTTATGATTATGATAAAATAGAGATTTTATTACATAATTTTGAAAATTTTCTAGTCTCGTGTAAAAATAAAAGTCTACCTTATTTTTCAATAAAAACTCACCCGGCTCCTTACAATTTAGAGAAGCAGACAAAACTAAAAATAGGAATTAGAAATTTAATAAAAAAGTATAATCTTAGATTTAACAAAAAATTAAAGAAAAATGTTTGCATTGTTTTAGGACTATCAAGCTCAGTAGTATTTGCATTAGAAAAAAAAATACAAGTAATACATGTTACTGAAGATTATATTCTCGAAACATTTGATAAAAAAATTTGGCCAAGTATAACTACTCAAAAGTTGTCAAATGAAGTATTATTATATAAATTAAAATATCCTGGAAAATGTATTTTATTTGGAAAACACCAAAATACTCTAGAAAAAAATTTATAAATGAAAAATAAATTAAATAAAAATAAAAATATATTTTTGAATTATACAAAAAAAAATATCCTTAAACTGAAAAAAAAGTATTTAGATGACGGTGATTATCATTTAATAATAAGAAATTTCGAAGAAAATAAGAAAAAAATTAATTTAAATATTAAAAAATTCTCAAAGTTATTTGGTGAACCTTTGCCACAAAATAAAAATGGAAAAAAATTTGCTGTAATTAAACCCAATGTAAGCCTAATTAAGAAACGAATTAAGAATAAAGATATTAAATTAAGGTACCATCAAACAAATGCAGGAGGTGCAATTCATTCTGATGGCCCTCAACTATTAGTGCCTCCAAAATACGTAATTATGGCTTGCATCAAACAAGCTAAGAAGGGGGGTGTTTCGATTATTAGTCATTCACAAAAGATTTACAATTTTTTAAAAAATAATAACCCTAAAATATTGAAGATTTTGTCTAAAAAATTTTATTTTGAGAGAAGAGGATTTAATTATTCAAACAAAAATATTTTTAAGAGATCCATTTTTGAAAAAAAATATAATAATTTTAGATTTAGATACCTTAGAGAATATATTGAAGCTGCATATAAATTAAAAAATACAACTTTAAAATCTCATGAATTAAAGGCACTAAATTATCTTGATAAATTACTTTCACAAAAAAGATTCCAAAAGAGATACAAATTAAACGAGGGAGATTTGATAATTTTAAATAATAATATTTTAGCTCATGGAAGATCTGGTTTTAAATTGAATTCTGGAAATCAAAGATCCTTGATAAGAATTTGGGTTAGATGAAAAACTTAAGAAAGTTTTCTATACTTTTGCTATCAGCTGGAGTTGGCAAACGATTAGGCAAAATAGGAAAAACAAAACCAAAATCTCTTCTAAAAATTAACGGAAAATCATTAATACAAAGAATAGTTGGTATCCTAAAAAAAAGAGAGGCGACAGAGATAAATATAATTGTTGGTTATAAATCTAATATGATAGTTAAAAATTTACAGCATTTTAAAGATATTAAATTCAACTTTATAAAAATAAAAAATTTTAGAACAAATGGTCACGGGTGCAGTTGGCATGCTTTTAAAGATTTTTGGAAAAAAAAAAAATTGCCTTTATTGCTTTTGCATACAGATATAATCTTTAATTCTAAGTTTTTAGATAATATTCTGAATGCAAAAAAATCTAATATAATAGGAATTCACTCCAATTCTACACTATATAAAAAAAAAAGCTTGATGGTGAACATTAATCAAAAAAACAAAATAAGATCTATTGACTATATTGAAAAACAAAGAAAATATTCAGGTGAAATTATAGGTATTAATAAATTATCAAAACAAACATCAATTAAGTTGTTCAAGTTTATGGACAAATTTTTAATCAAAAAAAACAAAAAATTATCTTGGGAAATAGTCCTAGATAATTATATAAAGGTAAAAAGAGATTCTTTTTTTGTTTTAAAAAATCAAAATTATGCCTGGTCAAATGTTAATTTTTATAGAGATTATATAGCTGCAAGAAAGATAAAATGAAAGATAAAAAAAAGCTAGTTTACGTAGCATTCTCCTCAGACATCTTACATGAGGGACATATTAATATTTTAAAAAGAGCATCTAGATATGGAAGTGTTTTAGTGGGATTACTAACAGATCAGGCTATAACTTCTTATAGAAAACTTCCACACTTAAACTATCAGCAAAGAGAAGTAATTTTAAAAAATATAAGATATGTTAAAAAAGTTGTTGAACAAACTACGCTTGATTATTCAAAAAACCTAATTAAATACAAACCAAATTATGTTGTTCATGGGGATGACTGGAAATTTGGAATACAAAAAAATACAAGAGCTAAAGTAATTAAAATTTTAAGAAAATGGTCAGGCAAACTAATTGAAATCCCTTATTCAAAAAATATAAAAGCAGAAAATTTAAAAGTTAAGGAATTGAAAACAGGTACAACCCCAGATATAAGAAAATCAAAATTAAGTAGATTAATGGAGGCAAAAGATATTGTTAGAATATTAGAAACTCATAATGCGATAGGTGGTTTAATAATTGAAAATTTAAGCTTAACAAAAAAAAGTAAATTTCATGAGTTTGACGGTATGTGGTCCTCTAGTCTTACAGACTCAGTTTCAAGAGGAAAGCCAGATAATCAGTCAGTAGATATTTCTACAAGAATTTCAGGAATAAATGAAATTTTAGACGTGACAACAAAACCATTTATATTTGATGCAGATAACGGAGGAAGAATTGAACATATTACTTACACTGTTAAATCACTGGAACGGAGTGGTGTATCGGCAATAGTAATAGAAGATAAAGTCGGCTTAAAAAAAAACTCATTATTTGGTAATCAAAAAGATGCATCCCAAGACTCTATCAAAGGATTTTGTAAAAAACTTACCGCAGCAAAAAAGTCTAAAATCTCTGAAGATTTTAAAATAATCGCAAGAATAGAAAGTTTTATACTAGGAAAAAGTTTAAAAGATGCACTAAAAAGAGCTAATGCTTACTCCAAAGCAGGTGCAGATGCAATTTTAATCCATAGTAAGGAAAATAATCCAAAACAAATTTTTTCATTTGCCAGAGAATTTAAAAAAAGCAAAAATTATAAACCCATGGTAGCAGTTCCATCAACTTACTCAAAAACTTCAGAGTCTGAATTAATCAAAAATGGTTTTAAAATTGTTATTTATGCCAATCATATGTTGAGAGCATCATATCCAGCTATGTTGAATGCAGCAAAAAAAATTCTTGTTAGCAAAAAATCTTCACCAATTGAAAAAAAAATTACTCCAATAAAAGAAATTTTAACTTTAATAAGTTAATGATATTTGTAGAAAATATTTTTAGATTCCTAAAAAATAAAAAAATAGATTTTTTTACAGGAGTGCCAGATAGTATCTTAAAATTATTTTCTCTACCTCTAGAAAACTTTAATAAATATAATCATATTATTTCTACTAATGAGGGTAGCGCTGTATCAACAGCAATTGGATATTACCTATCCAGAAAGAAAATTGCAGCGGTTTATCTTCAAAATTCTGGATTAGGAAACGCAATAAACCCTTTAATCTCAATTGCATCAAAAGAAGTTTATTCCGTCCCTATGTTGCTTATAATTGGCTGGCGAGGAGCCCCTGGAATTAAAGATGAGCCACAACATAATGCAAAAGGAAGAATAACTTCTAGCCTGCTAAAGTTACTAAAAATTAAAACATGTCTTTTAAAAAATGAAAAAGATTTTTCAAAATTATCAAAGTTAATTACTTATTCTAAAAAAAATAAAGTTCCAGTTGCATGTTTAGTAAAAAAAAATACCTTAATTTTAAAAAAAAAAATAAAAACTAATAACAAAAAAAATAAAAAAAATCTTTGTAGAGAAATCGTACTAGAAGAAATTCTTAAAAGAATTAAAAAAAATACTAGAATTATTTCTACAACTGGATTTACTTCAAGAGAGTTATATCAAATTAGAAAAAATAAAAACATTTTTAATTCGAAAGATTTTTATATGGTTGGAGGGATGGGGCATTCTATAACAGTGTCTCTAGGTGTTGCTTTAAATTCAAAAAAAGAAATTATTTGTATTGATGGTGATGGTTCAATTTTAATGCATTTGGGAGGAATGGGTCTAGCAGGAGTGTTTGGTACAAAAAATTTAAAACATATTATTTTAAATAATAGTTCTCACGAGTCAGTTGGTGGTCAACCTACAATTGGGAATAAAATAGATTTTTTACGACTTTCCAAAAGCCTTGGATATAAAAAATTTTACACAGCAAACAATGAGAAAAAACTTAAATTAAATTTAACAAAATTTATAAATTCAAATGGCCCAAGTTTGTTTGAAATTAAGATAAAAAGTCTATCTATGAAAAAATTAATAAGACCTAATAACTTGATACAAATAAAAAATAATTTTATGAAAAATGTTTAAATCATTTAACAATAAATTTTTAGAAAATTTAAAAAACCTCATTAAAGATAAATCATTTAGAAAAATTTTTATTATTACAGGAAAAAATTCTTATTTTAAATCAGGAGCTGACATTATTTTTGACAAATTATTAATGGAAAAAAAAATTTATTTTATTTTAAAAATTCTTTTTATCCAGAGATTAATGAATTAAAAAAAATAATTTTGAAGATAAATCTTTTTAAACCAGATTTAGTTATAGCTATTGGCGGAGGTTGTGTGATTGATTATTCCAAAATAGCAAGTGTAATGAATTTAAGTCCAAATTTATCAATACAAATTAAAAATTCTCATTATAAAATAAAAAAAAAAAATTTTAAACTTTTAGCAATTCCAACTACAGCTGGTTCAGGAGCTGAGGTCACTTCAAATGCAGTTTTGTATATTAAAAAAAGCAAATACTCAATTGAAGGTGACATTCTCAAACCAGATTATTTTTTTCTGATACCAGAATTAATTTTAGGATCTTCAAAAAATATTAAAGCTTCTGCAGGTTTTGACGCTATTTCTCAAGCTTTAGAGTCATTAATTTCGCTAAAATCAAGTTCTATAAGTGTAAAATACGCCGAAGAGTCTCTTAAAATTTCATTTAAAAATTTTATAAATTATGTTCAAAAACCTACAATTAATAATACCTTAAAAATGTCGATTGCTGCCAATTTATCAGGTAGAGCGATAAGCATTTCTAAAACAACAGCACCACATGCATTATCTTATCCATTTACAGCATATTATAACATTAGCCATGGCCACGCTGTTTCTCTTACTTTAAATCAATGTTTAAAATTTAATTTTGAAAACATAGACTACACGCAAAGTAATTTTGATTTGAAAAAAAGATTTAATATAATTTTTAAATTAGCAAATGTTAAAAATATTTTTGAATTAGATAAATATTTGTCACATATAAAAAAGAAAGCAGGATTAGAATCTAATTTTAATAAGTTAGGTATTAATATTTTTAAAGATTATAACAGAATATTATCTGGAGTTAATTCTCAAAGATTAAAAAATAATCCAATAAGATTGGAAAAAAATGATCTTTATGAAATTTTAATAAATAAAAATGATAAAAAGAAAATTTAATAAAAAAAAAGGTATCTTATTTTGGGTTACTGGTTTGTCAGGATCAGGAAAAACTTCAATTTCAAAAAAAATTTTGAGAGATATTAATCTAAATTTCGGCCCGACTGTTCTTGTTAGTGGAGATGATTTAAGAAAAATATTTGGATTTAAAAAATATGATGCAAAATCGAGAATTATTCTTTCAAGAAAATTTTGTAAATTTGCAAAATTTATTACAAATCAGAAAATAAATTTAATATTTGCAATCGTTGGACTGATGGATGAGCCTAGAAAATGGAACAAGAGAAATATAAAAAATTATGTTGAGATATACATAAAAGCAGATCTTAAAAAAATTATCAATCTAGGAAAAAAGAAAATATATAAATCTAGAAAAAAAGATAAAATAGTTGGAATTAATATACCACCTGAATTTCCAAAAAAGCCAGATATTATAATAAATAATAATTTCTCTAAAAATACAAATCTGCTATCAAAAGAATTATTTAAAAAAATTAAAAAAAAATATTTGTAAAGATTATGAAGATAATAGTTTTGATTGGTGGAGGTAGAACAGGTATAGATTTTCTACAAAGTTTATTTGACCAACATTCCGAAGTTTCCCAATTACCTGGAGTATTTTATTTTGATGAATTTTGGAAAGATATAAAAAATGAAAAGAATTTAAAATTTATAATTAAAAAATTTACAAAAGACTATAAAAAATTTTTTGACTCCAGACTTAATATAATGGAAAGACATGACATGTTAGGACAAGAGAAAAATAGTCATTATATTGTCTCAGAAGATAAATTTGAAAAAAAATTTTTAGAAATTTTTGAAGATAATCAAATTAACAAAGCTAACTTAATTAAATTTATTCATTTAGCTTACTCGGCAGCATCTGGTGAAAAGCTAAATGAAAAAAAAATTATAATTTTACATCTTCATCATGTTTATAGATTATCTATTATGAAAGAAATAGATTATGAATGTATTTATACAATTAGAGATCCACTTGCTTCTTATACTTCTTTGATGAAAAATTGGAAAAATATTAAAAAAAATAAGCAACAAGTCCCTTCAATTTATTATTATCATATTAATAGAATGTTTAATGGATTGAGAGATACGTTGGAGTTTAACCATAAGACTCATGTTATAAGATTAGAAGATTTACATATAAAAAATCAAATTGTCATGAAAACACTTTGTAAAAAAATAGAGATAAATTACGAAGATGTTATGAAAAAATCTACTTATCATGGTAAATCTTGGTGGGGAGATAAGGTAAGCGGTAGAGATATTAATGGAGTCAATCCAAACTTCAAAAACAAAATTGATGATAATCTTTTCTTCAAAAAAGATATCCAATGTATTGAATATTATATGCAGATATTCTTAATGAAGTATGAATACCCTTTTAGGTCAAATAAATTAAAATATTTCTTTTATAAATATCTTCCATTTAAAATTGAGTTTAAAATTTGGTTAAGAGTGCTGTTAAGTTTTAATTTAAAAGAGATTATATTGATACCTTTTCTTTGGTATAAAAAAACAAAAATAATGAGTAAAAAAAATTACAAAGATGTTGTCTTTCCAAATTCAATAGGATAATTAATTTATACTAATGTCAGATATTGATTTTTTAAAAAATTATTTTTTCAATCTTAAAAGTTTAATAGACAACGAAAAGTACTTGAAAGATTTAATTTTAGTTAAAGAAATTTTACAAAAAACTCATTCAGATAAAAACAAAACTATGATATTTGGAAATGGAGGTAGTGCTGCAATAGCAAGCCATTTCAGCGTTGATTTGACTAAAAACGCCAATGTAAGATGCACAAATTATAACGAGTCAGATTTACTTACCTGCTTTTCAAATGATTATGGCTATGAAAGATGGATTGAAAAAGCTATTGAGTTTTACGGAGACGAGGGTGATTGTGTCATTTTAATTTCTGCAAGCGGAAATTCACCTAACATGTTAAACGGTGCAAAAATATGTAAAAAAAAAAAGATAAGCAAAATTATTACATTTACAGGAAATAACAAAAATAACAGTTTATTGAAGTTAGGAGATATAAATTTTTGGGTGGATAGTAAAGCTTACAATCATATTGAAAACATTCATCAAATATTACTTTTATCAATTGTAGATCTAATCATCGGAAAATCCGAATACCCCCCTAACTAAATTGAAATCAAAAAATAAATTTCTATTTAGTTACAGGAAACTTAATGTTCTTATTACTGGAACGACTGGTTTTAAAGGTAGCTGGCTAGCCTTTTGGCTTAAAAGTTTAGGAGCTAATGTCATAGGTATTTCTTTAAAGCCTGAAAAAGGGTCAATTTTATTCGATACGTTGAAGTTGAACACAAAAATAAAGCAGTATTATTTAGATATTACAGATTTTAGAAAATTAAACGATGTAATAAAAAAGGAAAAACCAGATTTAATTTTTCATTTAGCAGCTCAATCAATTGTTTCTAAGAGTTTTGAAAATCCTTTACTTACTTTCAATACAAATATAATCGGAAGCGCTAATGTATTAGAGAGTTACAGGTTAAATAAAATTCCAAATTTAGTCTTAATTACTTCAGATAAATGTTACTTAAATTTAGACAAGACCTTAAGTTTTAAAGAGCAAGACGTGTTGGGAGGGTTAGACAATTATTCATCTTCCAAAGCAAGCGCTGAAATAATATTTTCATCTTTTTTTAACAGTTTCTTTAAAAAAAATAATTACTTAAGTTTAGCTAGTGCACGCGCAGGTAATGTTATCGGAGGAGGAGATATGAAATCCAATAGAATTATCCCAGATATTGTTAAATCATTAAGCAAAAATAAACATATAATTTTAAGAAGCCCTAAATCTACAAGACCATGGCAACACGTGCTTGAACCTTTATCTGGATATTTACTGATTGGACATAAATTAATTAATAAAAAATTAAGCAACAAAATAATACCAAATTGGAACTTTGGTCCTGAACTTCATAACTGTAAAAATGTAGAATTTATAACAAAATTATTTTTAAAAAATTTTAATAGAAAAAACCTCAAGATTAAAACTAAAAAGATTAAAAATTTTCACGAGTCAAAGTTTTTGTCACTTAATATAAATAAGTCAAAGAAGGAACTAAACTGGAAACCAAGACTTAATTTATATCAAACAATTAGTTACACTGCAGGTTGGTATAAACAGTATATTGAGGGAATTAATATGGAAAATTATACTAGAAAACAAATCGAGTCATTTCTAGAAAAATAAAACATGTCTAATTGTAGAATTTGTGGCGGAGAACTTCAAAAAATTATTAACTTTGGAAAAATTGCTTTAGTTGGCAATTTTGAAAAACAATTAAAGAAATTAAAAAAATATAAGATATCCCTTAATTTTTGTAAAATTTGTAAGCATGTTCAAATTTCAGAAATAATTAAACCTAACTTATTATTTAAAAACTACTTGTGGGAAACTGGAGTATCAAAAAGCAATATAGATTTAATAAAAGACTTAATTAAAAAGTTAAAAAAATATAATATTAAAAATGATTCAAAAATATTAGAAATCGCTTGCAATGATGGATCATTTTTAAATTTAATACGTAAAAAATTTAAATGTTCAGTTCTTGGTGTTGATCCCGCTCGAAATTTAAAAACCAACTTAAAAAAATTTAAGATTCCTTCAATTATTAATTTCTTCGATTATGAATTATCTAATAAGATAAAAAAAAGATACAAATTTTTTAATTTTATAATTGCTAGAAATGTAATTGCTCATGTGCCTAATCCTAATGAAATTTTTTCTGGAGTGAATAATTTATTAAGTGATAATGGAATTTTTATAATTGAGGTGCCTCATTTAGAAAATATTTATAAAGATAACCAATATGATAATGTTTTCCATGAGCATATCGGTTTTCATAGCTTAAAATCAATAATTGATTTATCATCAAGAAATAATCTTAGAGTATTCAATATAGAAAAAATTAAATCGCAAGGAGGATCAATTAGATGTTATATATGCAAAAAAAATTCCAACAAAAATATAGATAGAAAAATTAATAAGATATTATCTAATGAAAAAAAAACTGGACTATTTTCTTTTACAAAATTAAAAAAATTTAAATTTAGAATACAGACACATATAATAAAAATGCAAAAATTAATTAACCAATTGAAAAGAAGAAAAAATAAAATTTCAATTTATGGCGCATCTGGAAAAGGGCAAGCATTATTACAATTTTGTAAGCTTAATTCTAAAAAAATTGATTTTGCTTTCGATAAAAGTAAATTAAAGCAAAATTGTTTTACACCGGGCACTTATATAAAAATTGAAAATCCTGACAAAATAAATATAATGAAACCTGATTATTTATTATTATTATCTTGGAATATTAAAGAGGAAATTTTAAAGCAAGAAAAAAATTTTATAAAAAATGGTGGAAGATTTATTATACCATTTCCATCACCAAAAATTTTATAAATAATGAAAGTTGTAATATTAGCAGGCGGATTTGGAACTCGATTATCTGAGTATACAGATTCAATCCCAAAGCCAATGGTGCCAATCGCCGGAATACCAATTATTGAGCATATAATGAACCATTACTCAAATTATGGTCATAATGAATTTTTTATAGCTTTGGGATATAAAGGTGAGATAATTAAAAATCATTTTAAAAGCTCAAAAAAAAAAAATTGGAATATACACTCAATTGATACTGGGTCAGATACCTTAACAGGAGGAAGGTTAAAAAGGCTTGAAAGTTATCTAAATAAAGAAAGTTTTTTACTTACTTATGGTGATGGTATTTCAGATATTAATATTAATGATTTAATTCAATTCCATAAAAATCACAAAAAAATAGTGACGATATCTGCAGTTAGACCACCTGCAAGATTTGGTTCATTAAGCTTGGATGGATCAGATGTATTAAAGTTTAAAGAAAAAACTCAACTAGGAGAAAGCTGGATTAATGGAGGTTTCTTTGTGATCAACCCCACCTTCTTTAAATTTTTAGAGGGAGACTCTAGCGTTTTAGAAAAAAAACCACTTGAGACTGTAACAAAGTTAGGAGAAATCAAGGCTTTTAGACACGAGGGATTCTGGCAATGTATGGATCACAAATTAGATAAAGATTATTTGGAACAACTCATACTTGAAAAAAAAGCTCCTTGGATTAAATGAAAAATTTGTTAATCGTTGGTGGGACCGGCTTTATTGGATATCACCTTTTAAAAGAAGCACAAAAAAGAAAATATAAAGTTACAAGCATATCATTAAATAGACCTAAAAAATTAAGATACTTGAAAGGTGTAAAATATATTTTAGCTGACATTTCTAATTACAAAATTTTAAAAAAAAAACTTAATACTAGTTTTAATTTTGTTATTAACGCAGGTGGATATGGGGTCCATCCTGGATTTGGTAAAGAGGGCGATCGTTTGATTTACTCACATTTTCAAGGATTAAAAAATCTTCTTCAAATTTTAAATTTAAAAAAAATAAAAAAATTTATTCAACTTGGAAGTTCAGCTGAATATGGTAAAATTTTATCACCCATAAAAGAAACAGCCTTATGCATACCGCAAACACCATATGCAATTGCAAAATTTTTATGCACTAAGTATTTGATGGAACTACATACTGAAATTAAATTTCCAGCAACAGTATTTAGACTTTTTCAAGTTTATGGTCCTAAACAAGATGATAATAGAATTATACCCTTTTTAATAAAAAACTGTTTGAAGAATAAAAAATTCCTTACAACAGAAGGAAAACAAATTTGTGATTTTTGTTATATAGACGATGTTGTGAACGCAATTTTTAAATCAATAAACAATAAAAAAACAAATGGAGAAATATTAAACATTGGCTCGGAAAAACCCATTAGTATTAAAAAAGTTATAAACTTAGTATTAAAAAAGATAGGTAAAGGAATGCCAATGTTGGGAGGATTAAATTATAAGAAAAGTATGAATAAAAATAATTTCCCAAATATTGATAAGGCAAAAAAAAGATTAAGGTGGGAACCCAAAATAAGTATTGATTACGGGATTGTAAAAACTATCGAAAGTTTTAAATGAAAAAAAAACCTTTAGTAAGTGTAATTATGAATTGTTATAATGGGGAAAGGTATCTTAAAAACTCAATACAAAGTGTTTTAAATCAAGACTACAAGAATTGGGAATTAATTTTTTGGGACAATAAATCTCAGGATAGAAGTAAAAAAATTTTTAATGGATTCAAGGATAAGAGACTAAAATATTATTACGCAAAAAAATTTACTAATCTTTACGCAGCAAGAAATTCCGCAATAAAAAAAGCTAAGGGAGATATTCTTACATTTCTTGATGTAGATGATTTATGGCTTTCAGAGAAATTATCAAAACAAGTAATTTTTTTTGAGAAAAATAAAAAAGCTGAATTAGTTTATTCAAATTATTTTAATCTTAAAAATTTTTTTGGATTTCAATCTGAGATTATCCAATTTAAAAAAAATTTACCTTATGGCTTTATCACTGATAAACTTTTAAACTCTTATTGTGTTGGATGGTTGACAGTCGCCATAAAAAAAAAGAATATTAAAAAAATATTATTCAATGAAAAATTAGATATGGTTTCAGATTTTGATTTTATGATAAATTTTTCGTTAAATAAAAAAATTTTTTCTATCCAACAACCCTTGGCTAAATATCGACAACACCCTAATCAATTGACAAGAAAAAAATTTTTCTTACAAGCAGAACAATATCTTAAATGGTATCAAACAGCACAAACTTATATCAAATTTAAGAAAATTAAGAATTTAAGTAAATTTATTGATAGGATATTTTTTTTAGAAAAAACAATTCAAATTAAGGAAAAAAAATTATATTATAATAATATTCTAGATATTTTTTTTAGCGGTAAAATAAAAATTGCTTTAAAACTACTAATTTTTAAGACTTTTCCGAATTTTTTCGTAAAATTTATTGCATCAATCTAAATTTTACTTAATAATTTTATATTATAAAAGAATTAACGGGCGTGTAGTTCAGTGGTAGAACGCTACGTTGACATCGTAGAGGTCATAAGTTCAATTCTTATCACGCCCACCATAAGCCCCTGAAAAAGCTGTTTTTCAGCTATTTACATCTTATTTTAAAAATATTATAAAACCCTGCCTGGTAATTATTGCGAAGGGGCCACACCCGATCCCATCCCGAACTCGGAAGTTAAGTCCTTCAGCGCCGATGGTACTTTGTCTTAAGATACGGAAG
>MDSV01109627.1_pt1 | contig 60159 bp, 44 predicted proteins | sample 810851 | NCBI WGS metagenome assembly MDSV01 (sample SAMN05326640, study PRJNA326480) | marine metagenome | isolation source: seawater | place: Atlantic Ocean: North East | collected 2012
GTATTGTTTCATTTGTCAAATTGGTTACTTATTTATTGATACAGGCATCAATAAATCCACAGAAAAGAGGATGTGGATTGTCTACTGTGCTTTTAAATTCTGGATGGAATTGCACGCCAACGAACCATGGGTGTTGTGCAATTTCAATTATTTCGACTAGATTTTTATTTTTGTTAATTCCAGTAGCAATTAAGCCTGCCTTCTCTAAATCATTCTTATATTTATTATTGAATTCAAATCTGTGTCTATGACGTTCTTTGATGTTGTTATTTTTATATGCATTATATGCATTAGAGTTATTTTTTAAATAACAATCATAGGTTCCTAGACGCATGGTTCCTCCTTTTTTGGTTACTTCTTTTTGCTCATTCATTAAATCAATTACAGGATTAGATGTTTTAGAATCCATTTCTGTTGAGTTAGCATTTCTTAAGCCTAAAACATTTCGAGCATATTCAATAACTGCTGATTGCATTCCTAAACAAATTCCAAAAAAAGGTATATTGTTCTCTCTTATATATTTGATGGCTGTGATTTTACCCTCAATCCCTCTGTCTCCAAATCCAGGCGCTACTATTATCCCTTTTAGTTTGGACAGCTTCTGCTTTACATTATTAGTATTAATCTTTTCTGCATGTAGCCATTCTATGTTTACTTTACATGAATTCTTTGCCCCAGCATGTATTATTGCTTCTGAGATTGATTTATAAGCATCTTTCAGCTCAACATATTTTCCTACTAAACCAATTGTTATTTCTTGTTTAGGGTTTTGCAAGCCATTAAGGAATTTTTTCCATTTTTCAAGTTTAGCTTCTGTTTTATGAGTTAGGCCTAGTTTTTTAATCACAATCTTATCAAGTCCTTCTTTCTGCATTAAAAGAGGCACTTCATAAATGGTAGAAACATCTAATGATTCAATCACAGCATCACGTTCTACATTACAGAATTGTGCTATCTTTCGTTTAATCTCAGAATTTATTGAATGTTCTGTACGACAAACTAGGATGTCAGGCTGTATTCCTGATTCTAATAAAGTTTTAACAGAATGTTGAGTTGGCTTAGTTTTTAATTCCCCGGCTGCTGCAAGAAAAGGAACTAGTGTAAGATGTATAAATAGGGCGTCCTTCTCTAGTTCCCATTTCAATTGTCTTACTGCTTCAATATAAGGGAGAGCTTCAATATCTCCAACAGTGCCTCCAATTTCAGTTATAACAAAATCAAATTCTTTGGTTGCTCCTAGTATTTGGATTCTTCTTTTTATTTCATCTGTAATATGAGGAATAATTTGAACAGTTTTGCCTAAGTAATCGCCTTCCCTTTCTTTTTGAATTACAGTCTGATAGATTCTGCCAGTTGTAACATTGTTGGCTTGGGAGGTTCCATGATTTAGGAATCGCTCATAGTGTCCTAAATCTAAATCAGTTTCAGCGCCATCATCTGTTACAAAACATTCACCATGCTCATAAGGGTTCATAGTGCCAGGGTCAACATTTATGTAGGGGTCTAGTTTTTGAATTGTTACGGAATATCCTCTTTCAGTTAGGAGCTTCCCTAATGATGCGGAAATAATTCCTTTACCTAATGATGATGTCACACCGCCAGTAACGAAAATATATTTTGTTGGAGATTTACTCACAATTTACAGTAGCTTTTGTTTGGGCAAAAATACTATTTGTAAACGATTAATTTGTGATTGCGAAAATAATTATTAAAAGTTTATTAAGATATAGTAGATTGCCTAGAATTTGATGCTTGCGCCAATACTTGGCATAATAGGGAGTTGATTTACTCTTTTATATTTAACCCTATTGAAATAGAAGATATTCTCTCTGTTGTAGGCATTGGTTATTGATCCAGTGATATCTATATTTATATTTTTATTTAATTGGATTTTCTTTGATATTGACGCATCAAGCCTATGATAATACGGAAGCCTTCCTTCATTTAATTCAGCATATTCAATCCCTAATTCTCCGTTTGTTGTTGTATAGTTAGTGTTTATTCCATCTGAGAAAGTTAGATTTTCATAGAAACCTTGTGTCTGTGTGAATGGGAATCCAGAACCAAGATTCCATCTCAGATCTGCTTTCCAGCTTGCATCTTTTCCAAATGTATAAGAAGTTACAAAATTAATATTATGTCTTCTATCAAAATGAGGCGAATAGGTGTTTTCTCCATCAGTTCGAGTAATCATCCCCAGCGAATAAACTGCCCAGATATATAATTTATGATCTTTGTATTTAATAAGAGCATCAATGCCTTTCGCAATTCCACTCTCAATAACAAATTCATCATCAGTATTAGATGTCATATTTCTATTGATATTTGTAAGTTGGGTGAAATCTTTTATATACCCCTCCAGTTGAAAATCAATTTTCTTACTTACATCATATTCTACACCAGCAATTAAGTGTCTTGCTTTTTGAAATTGATCTTTGTAAGGAGTCCCATCTGCCTGCTCGGAGATGTCTTCTGGGGAGGAAATAATTCCAGTAAATAGATTTACAACATCTCTATCAGAGGTTGTACTTAAGATATTCTGAGAGTAAAGCCCAGAGGATAGTTTTAATCTCATGCTTTCAGAGGCAATGTATTTCACCCCTATTCTTGGCTCAGGAGATATCCCAAGCGTATACTTCTGCAGTCTTAATCCTGGCTCAATTATCCATCTTGTACTATTAAATTGATAATTTACATAACCTGAGAATTCAGAAGTATTTTCATCTTGTTCTATTTCTGAGTTTACTGAATTATAAGTTGAGAAATCAGTAGAGAACCCATGAATATCAAAACCATATTTTATTTTTCCTTTTGGTTGAAAATAAGTAAAATCAAAGCCCATATTAAATCCTTGGATAGCACTTTCTCTTATAGGAGAAGCTTCTTCATCTAAAGAAATATTGTATGATGACCACGCAAAGTTCCCTTCAATTAAGACAGGGGAGCCTCCTGGGATTAGAATAAATTCTGATCCTAAACCTCTCGAGTTCCAATCTAGCTCAGATATTCCTTCATAATCTACATTGTCAACAAAGTTAAATCCAAACACACTAATTTTTGATCCGTTTTTACCTTTTGATGAAATCTTCCCGTATATATCAGTGTAGGAATAAGGTAATCCTTTTTCATCAAATGAGAGAATGGGTTCTTTATAAAATAACTCAGAACTTTTATCTAAGTAAGAAGTTTTACCTGAGAAAACGAAAGAGGAATTACCTGAATTCGTTAGAGGACCCTCTAAAAAAACTTTAGATCCGAAAGTATTTGCTGATAATTTGCCCCCCATTTCTTTTTTATTTCCATCAATTGTTTTTATATCCATAATAGAGGAGATTCTTCCACCATACTCTGCACTGAACCCTCCCGTATATACATCGGTATTTCTTATGATATCAGTGTCAAAAACTGAAAACAAACCAATAGAGTGAAAGGGGCTATAGATAATCATTCCATCTAATAAGACTTTATTTTGAATTGGAGACCCTCCTCTAATATATAATTGTCCCCCCTGATCCCCTGTAAAAACAACACCAGGAATGACTTGCATATATTGCGCTAAATCTGGTTCTCCACCAATGGTAGGGATCATTTCTAGATCTTGCTTGCTAATTTTTATAGCGGCAGCTTTTACTTCTGTCCTCATCTCTTCTCTTGCAGCAGAGACTGTTACTTCATCTAGCTTGATACTTGACTCTCCAATTTCAAGATTTTGACTAATAATCTTGCCTTTCTGTAGAGAAATCTTCACCTCGGTAGTATCGTAACCGATATAAGTAACAACTAGTGTGTAATCACCTGCCTTCACTTTTGATATATTATACATGCCATTAATATCAGTAGCCGCCCCGATGGTAGTGCCTTTTAAGAATACATTGCAAAAAATTACTGGTTCTCCACTCTCTTTGTCATACACAAAGCCTCTAATATCTCCTGTTTGTGCAGAAGCGATAGTGGTAATAAGGATTGAAAGTAAAGGAAGTAGTATTCTCATTTTTTATAAAAATTGACGACAAATATAACTAATTAAAGATAGTAATATTATGCGTGAAGGATTTTAAAGGTAAGCTCTCTTAATAGTCCTCTTTGGTTTGTAGATTTATTATTAACGCCTTTACTTTTAAGATCATATTCTTTAAGGCAGCCAAAGATATAGAAGAGTTGTTTCTTGTTATAATTCTTTGCAGCTCTTTGGTATTGACTCACAAAGAAAGGATGTACTTTTAAGGCGCTAGCAGTAGCTTTAGAGCTTTTATCTTTTAGGAAGTGATAGATTATTACTTTCTGAAAGAAAGAAAACAAGGCACTTATTATAGGTACAATATGATGGTTCTTTGTGTTTTCAGCAAAATGATTAATAATTCGGTTTGCTTTGACTATATCTTTTTTCCCTAACGCATTTTGTAATTCAAATACATTATAGTCTTTACTAATTCCAATGTGATACTCAATAAGTTTTGTGGTAATTTTTTCTTCCTTTTTTACAACTAACATGAGTTTGTCTAGTTCATTAGTTATTTTTGATAAATCGGAACCTAGATATTCAGCAAGTACAGCTGTTGAGCTATTGTCGATTTGATATTCGTGTTCATGTACATAATCTAAGATCCAGGCAGGGATCTTATCATCATAAATTCTATTGCTTTCAAAAACAATACATTTTGTTGTTAACTTTTTTCCAATCTTTTTTCTTTTGTCAATTGATTTTGCTTTGTAGGCAATTACTAATACTGTGCTTGGCTGTGGGTTGTCTAGGTAAGAATCCAGGGCTTCTATATTTTTTAATTGCTGACCTTCTTTAACAACAACAACTCTTTTCTCTGAACCAAATGGAAATTGTTTTGATTCAGAAATGACTTGTTCTATAGTGGTATCTCTTCCGTAAAGTGTAACTTGATTAAATTCTTGTTCTTCGGTAGTAAGTAGATTTTTAGCAAATTCATTAGTAAGCTTGTCAATATAGTAGGGTTCATCCCCCATTAATAAATAGATGGGTTGTAAATTTTTATTGTTTATGGAAGTTATAATTTCTTTATAATTCATTTATTTTGCCTTATGGATTTTCCAAAGTTAAATTTGCCTAATGTTGTCCTCAAAACTAAATTAGTTGAAGGAACTACACAAGTTTTTGATGTAGTAAGAAAAAAATATTTTAAACTAACTTTAGAGGAATGGGTTCGTCAACATTTCATTCATTATTTAAATCAAGATAAGAACTACCCCTTAGGCCTGATGGGCGTTGAAAAAATGATAAAATATAATAATCTAAAGACAAGAGCTGATATAGTGATATATAATATTAATAGAGAGCCGAGTATGCTAGTAGAATGCAAAGCCCCTGATATTAAGATAACACAAGATGCTTTTGATCAGATTGCTAGATATAATTTTAGTTTAAGGGTAAGATATTTGGTCGTCACTAATGGCATCCAACATTTTTGTTGTTCAATGGATTATGAAAAACCTATGATTAGTTTCTTGGAAGATATTCCTTCCTACTAGTTAGTTTGTGTTTCATTGTTAATCTCTTTTCCTCATTACAGGTAATGAGTCTGGATTAATAGATGGAGTTAACCGTTCCAGAAGTATTGAATGGTCTTTTGTCTTTACCTATTATCTCGATATAGTAGGTGTAAACTCCTTGCTTCACAGGGTTTCCTTTAAATCTTCCATCCCAGAATTTATTAATATCATTTGTTGAGTATACAATGTTACCCCATCTGTTCACTATGATCATATAGAAAGTTTCTATGTTATTGCCTGTGGTTACGAGTAGGTCATTATGTTGATCGCCATTAGGTGTAAATGTATTAGGTATGAAAAGCTCAACCCTTGGTATATATTTAACTGTCGCAGTTGCTGATGTTCCAATACATCCTTTCTCATCTTCCACTACTAAGTAGGTTGTTAAATTAGAGTCAATAACAATAATCTCATTTTCAGAAATCAGAGAATCATTATTATACCACCAGTAATAAAAATATTCTCCAGCAGTTAAGGATATTTCTTCACCAGGATAGATTTCATAAAAAGCTGGATTAATCACAGGATTTGGTAATGGATTCACTATTATGGTAATATCTTCTCCAATAATATCTGCTTCACATGCGTTAGGGTCGTCTGCTAATATTATATTGTATTCTCCAGCATTTGAGGTTGTGATAGAATAGTTGCTTGTATTAATATTGTTAATTGTTGACGAAGCACTCCCATTTGTGTATGTTAAGTTCCAGGGCAATAAACCATTGAAGGTGAAATTGATATTAGTGGTTGTCCCATCATCACAAATAGACCCTCCGCCATTTATTGTTGCAATCGGAGTAATATCCTGTGTGATTATTACATCATCAGATTCAATGCATCCATTTGCATCAGTTATGACTAAGCTAATAGTTCCTCCGGAAGTAATTATATCAGAGTTGCTTGAACCATCATTCCATAGATAAATATAAGGTGATGCCCCCCCATTTATTGTAGGAGTAATTGTAATTGTTGACCTACATGGTATCTGAGAGTCTAAACCTAAAGAAAGACCTGGAGTTTCGTTCACAGCTATTGTTTGTGTTTCAACATCAGAACACCCATTAGCATCAGTAAAGTTGTAAGTGATAATATTATTTCCTAGTATTGAGTTGCTTGGTGAAAAAACTCCTGAACTCACTCCATTGCCAGAGTAGACTCCTCCTGCCGGGGTGGCATTATTTAGGGTTAATGGAGGCTCATTTGTACAGATTTCATTTAAAGCTGGGAAAGTAATTATTGGATCAGGGTTTATGTTAATCGCAAGTAAAGCTGTGTCATCTGGACATGCTATAGTTGAACCTGCTGCTGGTGTTCCTAGTACGATATATGAGTATATTCCACTTACACCAGTGTTAGGATTAAAGTTATTACTTACGACATTCCAATTATTATCATACCAAGTTCCTCCATTAGATGGCGTTCCGTTTAATTCATTCTCCATAATAAATGAAGGGGCACTATTACATGCAGTATAGCCTGGATTAATATTGTCTCCACCCGCATCCCCTAATATACAACAGTCTGTTGTTCCATTTCCGGCTGTTTGTGAGAAATCAATGTTGCAAACTTGATTTGAGAAGTTTGTTATTAATAAAATGTAAAATTGACCTGTTACCGCATTTGTTATGTTGCAATTTTCTATCGCAGCTGGGGAGTAGCTGCAATCTTCTACATATGCTGCCGTTAAACTATCACACATAGTATTTGGATCGGTAAATGGTCCCCAGCAGATAAAATCAATATCAACAAGAGGTGTGCTTTGCATATTTATTGTTAAATTCCCAGGTTGACCAATCTGTAGGTAATAAAATGCCGGATTTGGTTGAGTAAATAGGCAGTCATAATAAGGGCCTACTGGAGCGTTCGTATTTGTAGATGCAGCAAAAGTAGCTGTTGTACCTGTACAAAATGGTTCTGCGCCAACACAATTGGGAGATTGTCCAAATAAGACTTGTGGTGTGATAAAGATTAAAGAGATCAGTAATTCTCTCATTGAGCAAATATATAGATTCTTTAATTAAGTGCGTTTTCCTTTCTAATTAAGTTGAGTGCAGAACCGGCTTTGAACCACTCGATTTGAGCTTCATTATAGGTATGATTTAATAGTATATGATCAGTTTCTCCATTATTGTGGACGATTTCTAGACTCAGTTGTTTCTCTACAGCAAAGTCACATAGATCTATAAAGTTTAGAGTGTCATCTTCCTGTATCAGATCATAGTCAGTCTCATTCGAAAAGGTGAGGCCTAGCATTCCTTGTTTCTTTAGGTTAGTTTCATGAATACGCGCAAAAGATTTTACAATCACAGCGATTACCCCAAGGTGTCTTGGTTCCATGGCAGCATGCTCCCTTGATGATCCTTCTCCATAGTTGTGATCTCCTACTACAACTGAAGTGATTCCTGCTGATTTGTATGCTCTTGCAACATCAGGGACGTTATCAATTTTTGCATTTAATTGATTTCGAATCGCATTTGTATCTCCAGTGAATGCATTCACTGCTCCAATTAAACAATTGTTAGAGATATTATCTAAATGACCTCTGTATCTGAGCCAAGGTCCAGCCATTGAAATATGGTCTGTAGTACATTTCCCTTTAGCTTTTATTAGAAGCTTAGCTCCTGTTATATTTTTTCCATCCCAAGCATCGAATGGAGTTAGTAATTGCAATCTATTAGATTCAGAGTCTACAATCACCTCAATATTACTTCCATCTTTTGCTGGTGCTTGATATCCATTGTCTTCTACTGCAAATCCATTGGGAGGCAACTCATGACCTGTAGGCTCTGCAAGTTTTATTTGCGCCCCATTCTGATTTGTAATAGTATCCGTTATTGGATTGAAATCTAGTTTTCCTGATATTGCAATAGCAGCTACTATTTCAGGAGATCCTACAAAAGCATGTGTGTTCGGATTTCCATCTGCTCTTTTTGCAAAATTTCTGTTAAAAGAATGGACGATAGAGTTTTTTTCTTTCTTTTCAGCACCTTCCCTGTCCCATTGTCCAATACATGGCCCACATGCATTAGTGAATATTTTAGTGTTTTCAAATTTATTAAAGATCTCAATCAATCCATCTCTTTCAGCAGTGAATCTTACTTGTTCCGAGCCTGGATTGATTCCTAGATTTGCTTTAAGTATCAGTCCTTTATTTGATGCATCTTCAATAATAGAAGCAGCTCTAGTTAGATCTTCATAGGAGGAGTTGGTGCAAGAGCCAATTAGGGCCCATTCTATATTTAATGGCCATTTATTTTTTTTAGCTTTTTCATTCATTTCTGAAATAGGTGTTGCTAGATCTGGAGTGAAAGGGCCGTTTAGGTGAGGTGTTAATTCATCTAAATTGATTTCAATTATTTGGTCAAAATATTTTTCTGGTTCTGCATAGACTTCTGGGTCTCCAGTTAGATGTGCTTTTATTTCGTTTGCTGCATCTGCCACATCATCTCTGTTAGTTGCTCGCAAGTACCTTTCCATACTTTTGTCATATCCGAAGGTAGAAGTTGTTGCACCGATTTCCGCACCCATATTGCAGATCGTTCCTTTTCCGGTAGCAGAAAGAGAAAGTGCACCTTCTCCAAAGTATTCAACTATTGCTCCTGTTCCTCCCTTCACAGTAAGGATTCCTGCAACTTTTAAGATAATATCTTTAGGGGCAGTCCAACCATTTAGTTTTCCTGTTAATTTTATTCCAATTAGTTTTGGGAATTTTAATTCCCATGGCATTCCGGCCATAACATCTACAGCATCGGCACCACCTACTCCAATTGCAACCATTCCTAATCCTCCAGCATTTACTGTGTGAGAATCTGTACCGATCATCATACCACCAGGAAAAGCATAGTTTTCTAAGACTACCTGGTGAATAATTCCAGCCCCTGGTTTCCAAAATCCAATCCCGTATTTGTTACATGTTGAAGAAAGAAAATTGAACACCTCATTATTTTGATTAATTCCCTCTTGTAAATCTTTATCTGCGCCAATTTTGGCTTGTATTAGATGATCAGCATGAGCAGTTGAAGGTACTGCAACTTTTTTTCTTCCGGCTTGCATAAATTGTAAAAGAGCCATTTGGGCGGTAGCATCCTGCATTGCTACTCTGTCAGGAGCAAAGTCTACATAATCTTTGCCTCTCTGAAATGCTTTCTTTGCATGCCCTTCCCAGAGATGTGTGTATAAGATTTTTTCTGCTAATGTTAAGGGTTTCTTAGTGATAGCTCTTGCAGCTCCAATTGCTTCAGTGTACTTCTGGTACACCTTTTTTATCATCTTAATGTCAAATGCCATTCTTTTTTCTTGTCTTCCTTATGATTGCAAATGTAATAATTTGCATTCATAATTCTATTGGAATTTAGCGTTAATATTGCTCGTTAAACAAGAAGAATGGGAACGCCATGTAGTTAAGTTTAGCTTCTAAATGGTTTGGTATACTTATTTATTTAGCAATTACTTTAAAAGATACATTTATGCTTTTAGATCTGTGTAATCTTATTTCTGCATCATAAGTTCCTAACTCTTTAATTTTAGGAAGCTTGACAAATTTACCATTTACCTCTACTCCTAAAGCAGCAATAGCCTCAATAAATTGAGAATTCTTAACTGAGCCAAATAATTTATTCCCTCCCTCTGCAACTTGTGCTTTAATTACAATCTCTAATTTAGGAAGCGCCTCTGCAATTTTATTAACAGCAGTAATTTCTGCCTCTTCTTTTTTGGCTTGCTGTTTTAGATTTTCTGCTAGAATTTTTCTTGCAGATTCTGTTGCTAGGACTCCTAAACCTTGTGGGATAAGGAAGTTTCTTCCATATCCATTTTTAACAGTTACAATCTCATTACTGAAACCTAACTTCTCTACATCTTTTTTTAATATAATCTCCATAATTCCTTAATCTTGTCAATCTTATTTTAAATTATCCGCTACATAAGGCAATAAAGCAATTTGTCTTGCTCTCTTTACTGAAACAGCTAATCTTCTCTGAAATTTTAATGAGTTTCCAGTGATTCTTCTTGGTAGAATTTTGCCTTGGGCATTTAAGAAACGCATTAAAAATTCAGAGTCTTTATAATCAATATAGTTTATTCCCATTTTCTTAAAACGGCAATATTTATTTTGACTTCTTAATTCTATATCTACAGGGTTTAAATATTTTACATCTGTCTTTGCCATGATTATTTTTCTTTAGCGTTAGCACTCAATTTCTTTCTACGTCTCTCAGCATATTCTAATGCAAATTTGTCTAGTCGTACAGTTTGCCATCTAATTATACGTTCATCTCTTTTAAATTCAACCTCAAGATCATTAATTAATTCTCCATCTAATTGGAATTCTAGTAAGTAGTAGAAACCTGTTTTTTTCTTCTGGATTGTGTACTTTAATTTTTTTAAGCCCCAGTTTTCTTCATGGGTAACATTTCCTTTATTGGTTTTAATGTAGCCAATAATTTTTTTTACTGTTTCCTTTATCTGATCTTCAGATAAAACGGGATTCATTATGAAAACAGTTTCGTAAGTATTCATTTTGTTCTATTGTGTTTATTAGTAGTTTAAATCTTTTTTCGGGCGGCAAATCTACTAAAAACATTCGATTATACATAATTACTAACAGTTTTTAATTTGATGATTTATTTGCCTAATATTTTACAATTAATATTAGTTTTGTGTTTCATATTTTCAAATTTTTAATGTAATGACTGATTTTATTGTTTCTGCTAGAAAGTATAGGCCCGAGAATTTTGATTCTGTTGTTGGGCAATCTTCGATTATATCAACATTAAAAAATGCTATAAAATCAAATCAGTTAGCTCAGTCTTTTTTGTTTTGCGGCCCAAGAGGTGTGGGTAAAACATCTTGTGCTCGTATCTTAGCAAAAACAATAAATTGTGATAATATTCATGATAACATTGAAGCATGTAATGAATGTGTTTCATGTACTTCATTTAATGACAGTTCTTCATTTAATGTACATGAACTTGATGCTGCATCTAATAATTCTGTAGATGACATCAGGAATTTAGTTGATCAGGTTAGATTTGCTCCTCAGATTGGTATATACAATATTTATATAATTGATGAGGTTCATATGCTTTCAACTTCAGCTTTTAATGCTTTCTTGAAAACCTTGGAAGAACCTCCAAAGCATGCTAAATTTATATTGGCAACTACTGAAAAGAACAAGATCATTCCTACTATCTTATCTAGATGTCAAATCTTTGACTTTAAAAGAATTGGAGTGAATGATATTGCTGCTCATCTGAATTTTGTAGCCAAAAGTGAGAGTGTTGAAGTTGAGGAAGAAGCCTTACATTTAATTGCTCAGAAAGCTGATGGTGCTATGCGTGATTCTCTTTCTTTATTGGATCGGTTAATTTCCTTTTCTGATAAGAAACTTACGTATAAGAGTGTTATAGAAGTTTTAAATATTTTAGATTACGATTATTATTTTAAGGTTACAGATTTACTTTTGCAAAATGATGTACAGAAGTTGTTAAATATTTATAATGAGATCTTACAGAATGGTTTTGATGGTCATCATTTTATTAATGGTTTGGCTGACCACTTAAGGGATGTTCTTGTTTCAAAAAATGAAAGCACGATTTCACTTTTGGAAAAAGGGGAGGTTTTACAAAGCAGATATGTGGAACAGTCTAAAAGATGTGATTTGGATTTTTTATTGGATGCACTTAATTTGTGTAATGAATGTGATATGCAATTTAAGACAACAAATAATCAGCGGTTGTTGGTGGAGCTTACTTTAATGAGAATCTCTTCAATTGGTTTTGCAGGAGAAAAAAAAAACTCTAAAAGTTTTGTAGTTAGCAGAAATGATGCAAAAGGCAAGGTTTCTGTTGAGCAGATTGCAGAAAATAATAAGAAGGAGCCTGTTCTAAGAGATGTTAAAGTTACGCCTAATATTAAGCTTGATTTAGGAATAAAAAAGAGATCGTCATTGATTTCTATTAATAGTTCATTTAAGAAGGAAAAGGATATTGTTGAAGATGATAAAGCCGCCTTAACTATTAGGGATAAAGATTTCCCTGAAACAGAATTGTTGGGATGCTGGAAAGAGCTTATAGTTTTTATTAAAGAAAAAGGGAAATCAAATCTTGGAATTACTTTAGGGTCGCATCAACCTAGGCTTTTGGAAGGATATCTTATAGAATTGCCCTTGAGTAATGCGGTACAGGCAGAGATGATTTTAGAAGAGAAATATATGCTCTTAGAGTATCTGAGAAATAAATTCGAGAATGATAAGATAGAGATTGCAACTAAAATAATAGAAGGGGAGAAGAATAATATTCCTTATACTAATAAAGATAAATTTAAAATAATGTTAGATGAAAATCCACAATTAGAGATTCTAAGAGTAAAATTAGGACTTGATCCAGATTACTAATAACTAAACATGATATAAAATGAAATTAAAAAAAATATTAACGATAGTGCTAGCAGCTGCAGCAGGTATATACTTCACAATAAACGCTAAACAACAAATGAATAAAATTGAAAATAATTATGAAACTGTTAAAGGTGACCCTTTAAAGGCAAGAATATACACTCTAGATAATGGTTTAAAAGTTTATTTAACTTCTTATAAAGATGCCCCTAGAGTGCAAACTAATATTGCAGTACGAGCAGGAAGTAAGAACGATCCATCTGATGCGACAGGTCTTGCTCATTATTTGGAACATATGCTGTTTAAAGGGACTGATATCTTTGGATCTTTAGATTTTAATAAAGAAGCTCCAATGCTAGATAAGATTGAGTCATTATATGAGGAGTATAGATTGATTGATATGGATGATTTAGAGAATAGAGGAAGGGTTTGGAAGCAAATTGATTCTATTTCTGGTGAGGCAGCAAAATATGCTATTGCGAATGAATATGATAAAATGGTAACAGGTTTAGGGGCAAAAGGAACAAATGCTTATACATCAAATGAGAAGACGGTTTATATAAATGATATTCCTTCCAATCAAATTGAAAAATGGTTAAAATTAGAAGCTGAAAGGTTCCGTTACCCGGTCTTTAGATTATTTCATACAGAGTTAGAGGCCGTTTATGAGGAGAAGAACATATCACTTGATAATGATGGGTCAAAGTTATTTCAGGCTCTTTTTGATGGATTATTTCCAAATCATCAGTATGGGCAGCAAACTACAATTGGGACTATTGAGCATCTTAAGAATCCTTCATTGACTGAGATAAGAAAGTATTTCAACAAATATTATGTCCCAAATAATATGGCAATGTGTTTGTCAGGTGATTTCGATTATGATGAGACTATAATGTTAATTAATAAATACTGGGGAGGTTTTGAAAGAACAGAAGACCCTACTTTTGAGGTTTTTGAAGAGGAGCCAATTGCAGAGCCAGTATTTAAAGAGGTGTATGGGCCTGAAGCGGAGAGGTTATATATAGGTTTTCGTTTTGATGGCGCAAATACTAAAGATGCAGCAATGTTAACCATGGTTGACATGGTGCTTTCAAACTCTGCTGCAGGATTAATCGATTTGAACTTAAATCAAGAACAAGAACTTATAGGAGGAGGCTGCTTTCCTTATGTATTAAAGGATTATTCAATGCATGGTTTTTATGGGAGTCCTAAGCAAGGACAGTCATTAGAGGAAGTTAAGGATCTATTATTATCGCAGATAGAGGAAGTTAAGAAAGGAAATTTTGAAGACTGGTTAGTTGATGCTATTATTTCTGATTTAAAGTTAAATCAGATTAAGAAGTTAGAAAGTAATAGCGGAAGAGCTAATGAGTTTGTTGAAGCATTTATTCTAGATATTTCTTGGCAAGACTATCAGAATGAGATGACTGAATTAGAGAAGATAACTAAACAAGATATAATTAATTTTGTTAATGCTAGATATAAAGATAATTATGTTGTAGTTTACAAAAGAAATGGCGAGGATAAATCAGTTATGAAGGTTACAAAACCTACTATTACTCCTGTCTCAGTAAATAGAGAGGATCAGTCAGATTTCTTAGTAGATCTATTAGCTGAAGAAACAAAAGATATTGAGCCTGTCTTTATAGATTTTGATAAAGATATTCAGAGGTCAAATGTGGGAGATGTCGTATTGCTATATAAAGAAAATACCGAGAATGAAAGATTTAAGTTGAATTATATCTTTGATATGGGTAAGGATCATGATAACAGGTTAAAATTAGCTGTAGATTATCTGAAGTTTTTAGGGACAGATAAAATGTCTCCAAGTGACAAAGCAGAAGAGTTCTATAGACTGGGTTGTAATTTGTCAGTTAATTGCTCTGCAGATAAGATTCAAGTGACATTAAGTGGTCTTGCAAATAACTTTGATGAATCAGTACAGCTTTTTGAGAATATTCTAGCAAACGCTGTTGCTGATGAGGATGCTTTAGTTGAATTAAAATTAACTAAATTAAAAGAAAGAGCAGATGCAAAATTAAATAGACAGATTATTCTTTGGAGAGCAATGGGTAGTTATGCGAAATATGGGACTAATTCTTCATTTATGAATATTTTGTCAAAGCAGGAGTTGGATAGTATTTCATCAACAGAGTTACTTGATTTAATCCATAACCTGACAACTTATAATCATAGGATTTTATATTATGGTCCAGAGAGCATCTCTAAGGTTTCATCTAAATTAGAAAGTTTACATCTTAATAAAACTGATCTAAAAGAAATACCTGTTAAGAAAGAGTTTGTTGAGGGTACAATGGATAAGCCAATGGTTTATGTGGTAGATTATGACATGAAACAAGCTGAGGTAATGATGCTATCTAAAGGTGATAAAGTGAACATAGATGATGTGAGTAAATATTGTCAGATAAAGTTTCATAATGAGTACTTTGGTGGAGGCATGAGTTCCATTGTTTTTCAGGAAATGAGAGAATCAAAGGCGCTAGCTTATTCTGTATATAGCACATACACCCTACCAAGGGATACTAATACATCTCATTATTTAATGAGCTATATTGGGACACAAGCAGATAAATTATCGGAAGCAATTTCGGGTATGACTGAATTATTAGATGTAATGCCTGAGGCAGAATCGAATATGAAAAATGCCAAGGAAGCAATTGAGCAAAAGATAAGAACAGAGCGACTAACTAAATCAGATATCCTTTCTGAATATGAGAAGGCATATAAGTTAGGTATTAAACATGATTTTAGAAAAGATCTTTATGATGCAGTGCAGAATTTTGACATGAATAGTTTAAAAGAATTTCATAATTCTCATATCTCTAATGGGGCACGAGTAATAATGGTCTTAGGATCAAAAGATAATTTAGATCTAAATGCTTTAAAGCAATATGGTGAAATAAAACACCTAACTTTAGAGGACGTATTTGGTTATTAATATAATAATATAGAGGTGAGCTCCAGTAATTCAAAAATAATCTATACAAAAACAGATGAGGCGCCAATGTTGGCAACTCATTCACTTTTGCCTATTATAAAAGGATTTCTTAGTAAAGCAGGAGTATCTGTAGAGACTAAGGATATTTCATTAGCAGCAAGAGTTTTAGCTGTTTTTCCTGATTATTTAAAAGAAAACCAGAGAGTAGAGGATGCTTTAACTGAACTTGGAGAGCTAGTAAGTAAGAAAGAAGCAAATATTATTAAGTTACCTAATATTTCTGCTTCGATGCCACAATTGAATGCAACAATTGAAGAATTGCAATCAAAAGGGTTTAATGTCCCTTCTTATCCTGATGCTCCAGAAACAGATAAAGAAAAAGAGATTCAGGCTAGGTATAATAAAGTTAAAGGGTCTGCTGTAAACCCAGTTCTAAGGGAAGGAAACTCTGATAGGAGAGCCCCTAAGGCTGTAAAGAATTATGCTAAGATTAATCCTCATCAAATGGGTCAATGGAGCTCAGAATCTAGGACCCATGTTGCTACAATGAATAATGGAGATTTTTTTCATAATGAGAAGTCAGTTTGTGTAGAAGATGTTACAGAAGTAAGTATTGAACTTCATAAATATGAAGGGTCAATCTCTGTTTTAAAAGAAAGCATCCCTCTTTTATCAAAAGAAGTTATAGATTCTTCAGTAATGAGTAAGAAGTCTTTATTGTTATTTTTAGAGAAAGAGATTAAGGATGCTAAAGATTCGAATATTTTACTTTCTTTACATATGAAGGCGACTATGATGAAGGTTTCAGATCCTATTATATTCTCGCATGCTGTAAGTATTTTTTTTAAGGACTTAATTAAAAAGCATCAACTTACGTTTAATGAGTTAGGTGTTGATTTTAGAAATGGATTTGGTGACCTAGTTAATAAAATACAAGAGTTGTCATCTGAAAAGAAACAAGAAATTGAAGATGATATCGATTTGGTATTAGCAAATAATGCAAAACTAGCTATGGTAGACTCTGATAAAGGAATTACCAATTTACACGTTCCTTCTGATGTCATTATTGATGCCTCTATGCCAGCAATGATTCGTACTTCTGGTCAGATGTGGAATAAATTTAATAAAACAGAGGATACAAAGGCTGTTATACCTGATAGTTCTTATGCTAGTATTTATAGTGCAACTATTGATTTTTGTAAAGAGAACGGTGCTTTTGATCCAACAACAATGGGAACAGTTCCTAATGTTGGCCTAATGGCCCAGAAGGCAGAAGAGTATGGGTCTCATGATAAGACCTTTGAAATTCAGCATAATGGAGTTGTTCGAGTTATAGATTCATTAGGAAATATTCTAACTGAACATACTGTTGAAGAAGGTGATATTTGGAGAATGTGCCAAACAAAAGATGAACCAATTAAAGATTGGGTGAGATTGGCAGTTAATAGAGCAAGAACCACAAATTGGCCAGCAGTTTTCTGGTTAGATCAGAACCGATCTCATGATGCAGAGATTATCTTAAAGGTAAATAAATATCTAGAGAATTATGATACTAGTGGCTTGGATTTGAAGATTCTAGCCCCATATGATGCCTGTAGGTTTACTTTGGAGAGAGTTAGAGATGGTGAGAATACAATATCAGTGACTGGTAATGTGCTCAGAGATTATTTGACAGACTTATTCCCGATTTTGGAGTTAGGTACTTCTGCTAAGATGTTATCTATAGTTCCATTAATGAATGGTGGAGGTTTATTTGAGACTGGCGCAGGAGGTTCTGCGCCAAAGCATGTGCAGCAGTTTGTTGATGAGGGTCATTTAAGGTGGGATTCATTAGGTGAATTTATGGCTATTGCAGTTTCTCTAGAGCATTTTTCTGAGGTGCACAACAATCCAAAAGCAAAAATACTTGCTGACACTTTAGATGTTGCGATTGAAAGGTTATTAAAGCAAGGGAGATCTCCAAAAAGGAAAGTGGGCCAAATAGATAATAGAGGATCTCATTTCTATTTAGCAATTTACTGGGCAGAAGAATTAGCAAAACAATCAGATGACACAGAATTACAAACTATCTTTGGCCCTTTTTCAAGTGTCTTAATAAATAATGAAGAGAAAATTATTAGTGAGTTAAATAGCGCCCAAGGAGGGAAGGAGGATATAGAAGGGTATTACCTTCCAGATGCTGAGATTACTTTTGCAGCTATGAGACCAAGTGAAACGCTCAATAATATTATAGACATGTTATAATTTAGTTTAAATATTATCTAAAGAAGTTGTCGTTAAAATTAATAAGGTATAGCTTCTTGCTTGAACGTGTAAGAGCAGTATACAGCCATCTAAGATATGATCTGTCTAACATATCTTCTCTGAAGTAGCCTAAGTCGATAAAGACATTTTTCCACTGTCCCCCTTGAGATTTATGACAAGTAATGGCATAAGCAAATTTTATTTGCAAGGCATTAAAGAACTGATCTTCCTTGATTCTTTTCTTTATTTCTTTCTCTCCTTTATAATCTAAACCAACTTCTTTGTATAGTTGTTGATATTGTTCGTAGGTCATTGCTGGGTTTTCAGATGATAAAATATCTAATAATAAGATCACATCCAATACTTTCTCTTCTGGATAGTCTATCATTTGGATGCTGGCTTTTGCAAAGCGGAATCCATAGCGTTCAATCGTTTCTCTTATTTCTAAGACTTCTAAAATATCTCCATTGGCAATAAATCCTGCTTTACTATTGTTGTTAAGCCAATAATAATTATTGCGTACAACCATTAACATGTCTCCAGTAGAGATTTCGTTTTCTTGCCATCTAATTTTTGCTCTTATCTGTTGATTGTAAAGGTTAGCTCTTCTATTAGACCTGCAAAGCACTGTAGTATTATTTACCCCTTCATTATTATAAGCAGATTCAAGAGCATCTTGTAAATCTTCTCCATTATTCAGACGGATAACCTCAGTGTTAGTAGCTAATTTCGGATAGTAATAATTAGTTTTAGTAATCTGTTCGCGTATATCTGTCGCGTTTTTAAGTATGAGTGATTTCTTTTTTTGTCTGACTACCTGCTTGAGTTCTTTGCAGATCACCTGTTTCTTGTAGTAATCTTCTATGCTTTTTTCATCCAATGCTGGGCTTATTTCTAGATTAATAGGCGGAAGTTGGGCAGTGTCACCAATAAGTATTAATTTGCAATCGTATCCATCATATACATATTCAATTAGATCATCTAGAAGGGATCGTTTCCCAAATCCTTTTTCAGGATTATCAGGAATCATAGAAGCTTCATCAACTATAAAGATAGTATTATTATGTGTGTTTTCTTTTAGAGTTATAAAAGTGTCTCCACTCTTGTTTGTTCTTATCCAGTAGATTTTTTTATGAATAGTACTTGCAGGTTTCTTAGAATATCTTGAGAGTACCTTTGCGGCTCTACCTGTTGGAGCCATTAGCACTGAACGTTTTCCTAAAACAGGTAAGGACCTTACAAGTGTTGAGACTACAGTAGTTTTGCCTGTGCCCGCGTAACCTTTGAGCATAAAGATGCTTCTATTTCCTATAGTTGCTACAAAATCAGATATATCAGTAATTATTTGGTCTTGTTTACTTGTTGGATCAAAAGGAAAATGTAATCTTATTTTTTCTTGTAGTTTCTTGCTGCTCATTTAGAGGATGTTGACTTCTGGATCAATCTTTATGCCGTATTTATTTAAAATAGTTTCTTGTATCTTTTTGGCAAGGTTGACAATCTCTCTTCCGCTAGCATTTCCATAATTTACAAGTACTAAAGCTTGGTTCTTATGTATCCCTGCATCATTATCTCTATATCCTTTAAGCCCTGCATTCTCTATTAGCCAGCCGGCTGCTATTTTTGTCTCATTATCTGATACTTTATAGCCAACTATTTGAGGAAACTCTTGCTCTAGCTCTTTAAATTTGATTGTAGAGATTATAGGATTCTTAAAAAAACTTCCGCTGTTGCCAAGTGTTGCAGGATTTGGTAATTTTCTATTTCGTATATTGATTACTGCATCAGCAATATGCTTTGGTGATGGATGTAGATTTAAAGAATTCAGTTCTTCTTCAATGGCACCATAGGTGGTTTTGTTTAGTGGAGTCTTTAGAAGTCTAAATTCAACTTTAGTTATAATAATTCTGTTCTTTAATTTCACTTTAAAGATCGAACTCCTATATGCAAATTTGCATTCTTCATTCTTATAAATTCTGGTTTTCCTATTTTGCGTGTCAAAAGTATGGACTTTAGTTATACTGTCTTTTACTTCCATGCCATAGGCTCCAATATTTTGTACTGGACTAGCGCCAACCGTTCCAGGAATTAAAGCTAGATTTTCTACTCCTGAAAGTTCCTGGCTTACGCTCCATTGCACAAATTCATGCCAGTCTACTCCACCGCCAACTTCAATAATTACAGATTCTTGATTGTCTTCTAAGATTTGTATCCCTTTAATCTTGTTGTGCATAATTAGTCCATCAAAATCTTGTGTGAATAAGATGTTTGAGCCTCCACCTAGCATAAATGTTTTATTAGTATTGTAAATTTTTGAATCTAGGATATTATTTAATTCAATAATAGAGTCAAATGTTGTAAAGTATTTTGCTTTAGCATCTACCCCAAAGGTATTTCGATCTTTTAGGCAATAATTTTCTTTAAATTTGGGCATATTTAAAGTATTTGAGGGTCTATCTCTGTTAGCTTATGATCCGCACATTTTAGTGTTCTCGATTGATATTTTTTGATTATTGCGTAGTCATGTGTTGCGATTAATACTGTGGTTCCTTTTGTATTTATCTCTCTCAATAGCTCAATAATTTTTCCTGACTTCTCAGGATCAAGATTGCCTGTTGGTTCATCTGCCAGAATGATTTCAGGATAATTTAACAGTGCTCTTGCGATTGCTGCTCTTTGCTGTTCTCCTCCTGATAATTCATATGGCATCTTCTCTTTTACCCCATTTAAATGTACACTCTCTAACACTTCATCTATCCTGGCAGATATTTCTGCTTTATTTTTCCAGCCGGTTGCTTTTAGTACAAACTTTAAATTATCGGCAATAGTTCTGTCAGTTAATAGTTGAAAATCTTGGAATACTATTCCTAGTTTCATCCTCAATGCAGGGATTTCTTTATGTTTTATCTTTTTCAAGTTAATATCAGTAACCGAGATGTTCCCAGCAGCCACCTTTATTTCAGCATATAAAGCCTTTAGGAGAGAGCTTTTCCCACTGCCAGTCTCTCCAATAAGATAAAGAAATTCTCCTTTTAAGATCTTCAGCGTAATATTGTTAAAAATCTGGTGGTCCATTTGGTGTATATTGACACCTTGAAGATGTATTATTGGTTTATCCATTCTCGCTAAGATATTTATGAATCCTACCATAAGGCATTCTTTCTAATAAAGAGGTAATTTCTTTGGTATGCTTCTCTAGTCCTTTCTTCTTTAGCCCTTGTGTGACTTGGTTCAATCTGAAATATGCTATCAAAGTCATTTCAAAATCTCTGATTTGTACAAAGTCTGGTATTTTATTAGTTCCTTTTATTTTCAGGATGTATAACACTAAGCAAATTAAAAAAAATATTATGTTCAAAACGTCAAATTATGTCAATAATTGTTAAATAATTGTGTTTAAAACTTGAGTTATGCTTCTTTATGGGTATTTCTTTATTTACTAATTTTATATTCTATCATAGTAAACATGAAAAAACAAATTGCCTTATTGTTGATTGTCAGTATGAGCAGCTTATTATCTGCTCAAGACAATCTGCTTTCTCAAGCTATGGCCTTATTTGATTCTGGTAAATATAGCGCTTCTCAGTCTATTTTAGATCAGTTTTCTAGCAGTAATCGCACTGCTGAGATCATGTATCTAAATGCTAGATGTTCAAAGGAACTGTTTCTGAGTGATGCAATCTCACTTTACCATGATCTAAATTCAGCTTTCCCTTATCACAGATTTAGAGATGAGGTACATAAAGATCTGGCATTGATTTATTATAGAGAAAAAAGATATACTAATGCTATTTCATCATTCTTAGAAGTAAAACTCCTATCAAATGAAGAATTGTTTAAACTAGCCTATTCTTATTTTCTTATTGACTCCTTGGGAGAGGCTCAGTTGTATTTCTCAAAGATAATGAATACTGATAGTAAATTTGCCTCAACCTCACAATACTATTATGCATTTATTGCATATAAAAGAGGTCTGTATAAGTCCTCTTTGGATAATTTTAAAGAACTCTCAGATGACGAGAAATTTGGTGCAATTGTGCCATATTATATTAGTCAGATCTATTTTTTTCAACAAGAATATCAGAATCTAATAGCATTTGCAAAGCCATTATCTGATAATGTTATAGCCAGCAGGAAATCTGAGATTAATAGATTATTGGCCGAGGCCTACTATCGAACTAATGACTTTACAAATGCGATAGAGCATTTTGAGGTGTTTATTAATGAAGAAAGAGAAACAAGTTCATTAGTGTATTTTCTGTTAGGGCATTCGTATTTTGAATCCAAAAATTATGAGGATGCCATTTCTAATTTGGAACGTGTTTCAAATGCTCCAGATAGCGTTATGCAATATTCCTCATATTATCTTGGGGCCAGTTATTTGAAGCAAGAACATTATAATTATGCTTTGCAAGCGTTTAAGAAGTCATCAAGTTATGAATATAATAGAAGATTGCAGGAGGATGCTTACTATAGCTATGCAAAGTTGTCTTATCAGTTAGATCTCCCTTTTGATAATACACTAAAAGTATTAACAACTTATTTAGCAAATTTTGACAGCCCTAAGCATGTACAGAAAATTAAGACCTTAATAGTCCAGACATTGCAGGCTACAAGTCAATATTCTGAAGCTTATGTGGTATTAAAAGACATTCCTTCACCAAGTTACGATCAGAAGAAAGCATTACAGCAGCTAGCGTTTTTTTTAGGTGTTAAGGAGTTTAATCAGCAGAATTTTAAAGAAGCAATTACTTATTTTACACATACTAATGAATACCCTATCAATGATACTTATTCTTATTTGTCAAATTTTTGGCTTGCTGATTGTTATTTCCATCTAGGTGACTATAGACGATCAATTGATGGTTATAATGGGCTCTCTGTTGTTGTAGAGGGCCATCTTGCTGGTTATGAGCATTTGAAGAAATATAATCTAGCATATTCATATTTTAAAGCTCAAGACTATGTAAATTCAGTAAAATGCTTTCGTTCTTATGAAAAAAATGTTTCTGATAGTATGAAGCTTAATGACACCTACTTGAGGATCGCAGATGGGTATTTTATGAATAGTAATTTTTCTTTGTCGGCGAAATATTATGACAAAGCACTTCTCTGTAGCCTTTTTGATACTGATTATGCTTTATATCAGAAATCTGTCTCATTGGGTTTAATTGGGAAAAATGCTTCAAAGCTTAATTGTCTAGAAAGAATTATTGACGAATTTTCTAGCTCATCTTATTATGATAATTCCCTATATGATTTGGCAAAATATTATAAGAATACAGCAAATTATGATTTAGCAAATAAGTATTATGATGATGTAATATCTTCTAGCAGTGATGGTAATTTAATTGCAGATGCTTACCTAAGTAAGGGAATGATTTATTTTAATAGTGGTAAGACTGAGCTTGCTATTGATGAGTTTTTATTTGTTGTGAATAATTATCAGCAAACTAAATATTTTAAAGAAGCATTATCTGCTTTGCAATCAGCTTACGCCTCCATTGCAAAGATTGAGGAGTATTTTTCAGTTATTGAATCATTACCAGAGATAAGTATCACAAAAGCAGAGCAGGATTCATTAACTTACAATACTGCCTTTATGAAATTCTCGGAGCTGGATTATGAGGTTGCTAGCAATTCTTTTGATAAATATTTACAAAGATTTGAAAGCGGCATCTTTAGAATTGATGCCATTTATTATAATGCTATAAGTTCATTAAAAATTGGAGATACGGCAACTGCAATACTTAATTATCAAAAGATAGTGGAAAGCAATTCTTCATCTCATAAAGAGAATTCTTTAATATTCTTAGCTAGGAGAAGTTATAATGCTGATGACTATGAAAAATCAAATATATATTACACTAAATTATTGGATTTTGTATCATCAAATTCAATTAAGAGAGAAATAGTTATAAGACTTATGACAGGAAATGAGCATACCGATAAGATAGTTGCTTTAAAATATGCAGCGCAAGTAGTAGAATTTGAAAAGATAGATAATTGGCTGCTTAGTAAAGCTTATATAATTATAGCAAGAGATGAATTTGATTCAGGTAATTATGCAAAATCAAAATCAACATTTGAGATAGTAAGTAATTTGTCCTTCCATGATGAAGGAGCTGAGGCAAAATATTATTTAGCATACCTTACTTATTTAGATGAAGACTTTTTACTGGCAGAACAGTTAATTTTTGCATTGGCAGAGCATTATAGTAATGACCACTTTATTGCAAAAGCATTTATTTTGTTAGCAGATATTTATGTAGCACAGGATAATTTTTTTCAAGCAAAAGCTACCTTGGAGAGTATCATTGCAAATCATGATGATGAAGAGTTATTAAATGTTGCTAGAAAAAAATGGGAACTTATAATCGAGAGTGAGAAGGAGACGCTTGCTATAGGGGTGGAGGAAGAATCCTTTATTGAGATATCAGAAGATGATTTTGAATATGAAGTAAAACAGATAGATGATGACTATATTGTGCCTATACCAGACATGTTGATCAAAGAAGGTGATAGTGTTGAGATAATTAATAAAAATATTTTAGAGAATGAATTTGAATAAGATAGTATTAGTAATTCTTTTAGGTGCTAGTTCTGCTTTTGGACAAGATATTGGGACAACAGAGGTTAAGGTTGTTGAAGGGTTTAAGCCTGTGATCCCTGGAGCTAGCAGATTGAATGAAAATGCAACTTTTGCTGATACTATTAGAAAAGACAGGACTCAAATTTATGAGGTGGTTGATGTATATATAAATTCGAATTATAAGACACGACCATTGGCAGCTGCTCAAGTTAAAGATGATAAAATTGCTGAGTTATATGCAACAAAGATTGGATTAGGATTTGGAAATGCTTTTATGACTAATGCAAGTGTTGTGCATAATAGTAGGCGTTCTAGGAGTTTGAGTTTCGGCTTGTTTGCAAATCATTTTGCTAATAAATATTATTTAGCAAAAAATAGTAAAAATACTATGTGTGCGTATGCAAAGAAAATAGAATCTTCTTATATTTTTTTAGCGAATCTGAATTATGAAAGAAATACAGCTTCTTATTATAATGAGGAGATTAACTTAGAAGAAGATAAGTTTTTTAGAAACCGCTTTGCGTATACCAAATTCTCTTTTTCTGCTATTTCAACAGAAGAGTCTAGTCAGAAACTAAAGCATCATACTACTTTCTTCGTTTCTGATTTAAATGAACTTTCAGAGAACCAAGTTCATTTAGGTTCTAATTTGAGGAAGACAATAAATGGACTGCCATATAGTCTGGAGATTACATTTGATAATTATTTACGATATAACAACTCAGATTCAAAAGTTAAAAATACGGATCTAAAGATCTTAGATTTTTCTCCTAATGTTAGTTTTAATAGATTTGGTATTGATTTTGATATAGGATTTGACTTTGATTTGGCTGATGATTTATCATTGGGGTTTTTTCCAGGATTTAAAGCGACTAAGGAGCTTGTTAAGAATGTATTATTAGTTTATGGAGGATTGAATCATGATGAGCAAATACACACGCTCAAATCGTTATCTGATGAGAATCCTTATATCCATTCTTTTGGGACTAATCAATCTAACTTAGGAGATAGTAGCGCTCTTCAAGAGTTAGAAATTACTGATATTCAAGAATTGTATATAGGTATTCGAAATGTACTTGGGAAGGGCGAGGTGTTTGAAGGGAGTATTGCTTATGGAATAGTTTCAAATTTTTCGCATTTTATTCATTCTGATTATGAGAATTATCATCGTTTTAATGTTGTATATATTGATGAAAATGTAAAGCAATTATATGCGCATGCTAATTATTCCAGAAATATTAATGAAATTATTAGTTTGCATGCAAATGTTGATTATTTTGATTGGGATATGGATGTCTATTATAAGCCTAATCTTACTATAAATTTGAGTGCTCCAATAAATTTAAGAGATAAAATAAAAGTGAGTCCATTAGTAAGTTATATGGCTGAAAGAAGTGTGATGAGTGATAATATCTATGAGCTTCCTGCACAGATTCATATAAATTTAGGCGTATATTATTCCTATTCAAATCAGCTTTCGGCTTATCTGCAATTAAATAATCTTACTAACTCAAAAGAAGACCTCTGGTTGGGTTATCGTGAGATTGGTTTTAATGGATTATTTGGAGTTGATTTTTCCTTCTAGAAGTTATCAACTTATGTTGATAAAACAAGTTGTTTATTATAAGGTTTTTTGTGCTTTTAATCGATAGTAACATTGTATATTTGTTTCGTTATAAAGAAGAGACTAAAAATAATATAATTTTATGAGTGAAGAAAATAAAAATCAAGATTATAGCGCAGATAATATTCAAGTGCTTGAAGGCTTAGAAGCAGTTAGGAAAAGACCTGCTATGTATATTGGTGATATTGGGGTGAAAGGATTGCATCATTTGGTGTATGAAGTAGTGGACAACTCAATTGATGAGGCTTTAGCTGGTCATTGCTCTCATATTGATTGTTTTATTAATGATAATAATTCCATAACTGTTACTGATAATGGTAGAGGGATTCCAACAGGAATGCACGAGAAAGAGGGGAAATCAGCTCTTGAGGTTGTAATGACTGTTTTACATGCAGGTGGAAAGTTTGATAAGGGCTCATATAAAGTTTCTGGAGGGCTTCATGGAGTTGGAGTTTCTTGTGTTAATGCTCTTTCATCTGATTTAAGAGTTGAGGTGCATAGAGATGGCAAGATTTTTGAGCAAGAGTATAAGATTGGAGTTCCTCAATACGATGTACGTGAAGCTGGAACCACTGATAAAACAGGTACGTTTGTTACTTTTCAGCCAGATCCAGAAATTTTTGAAGATACCGTATATCATTTTGATATCTTAGTAGCTCGTCTAAGAGAGTTGGCGTTCTTAAATAAAGGAATTCATCTTTCTATTACTGATAAAAGAAGGAATGATGAGAAGGGAGAGTTTGTGAAGGAAGAGTTTTACTCTGAAGGAGGACTAAAGGAGTTTGTTTCTTTCTTAGATGAAACTAGAGTTCCTATATTGGAAGATGTGATTTATTTTGATGGAGAAAAAGATGGGGTCCCGGTTGAGGTTGCAATGTTGTATAACAGTTCTTATACTGAAAATGTTCATTCTTATGTAAATAATATTAATACGCATGAGGGAGGCACACATCTTTCTGGCTTTAGAAGGGGTCTTACTAGAACGCTTAAGAAATACGCTGATGAATCTGGCCTACTAAAGAAAGTAAAGGTTGAAATCTCTGCTGATGATTTTAGAGAAGGATTGACAGCTGTAATTTCAGTAAAAGTAATGGAACCCCAGTTTGAAGGCCAGACAAAAACTAAACTTGGTAATAAAGAAGTTACTACAGCTGTTTCACACTCAGTAAGTAATATGCTTACCTTTTATTTAGAAGAAAACCCTGACCAAGCGCGAGTAATTGTTGAGAAAGTTGTTTTAGCTGCGACTGCTCGTAATGCCGCTAATAAAGCGAGAGAAATGGTGCAAAGGAAAAGTGTGCTGACGGGATCTGGACTGCCGGGGAAACTTTCTGATTGTTCAGAAAAAGATCCTGCAAAGTGTGAGATTTTCTTAGTTGAGGGAGATTCTGCAGGTGGTACTGCTAAGCAAGGAAGAGATAGACATTTTCAAGCAATTATGCCTCTTAGAGGTAAGATCCTTAATGTTGAAAAAGCTATGCAACATAAGGTTTTTGAAAATGAAGAGATTAAAAATATATTTAAAGCACTTGGGGTTTCTATAGGAACAGAAGAAGACACAAGGGAGTTAAATTTAGAGAAGTTAAGATATCATAAGGTAGTTCTTCTGATGGATGCTGATATAGATGGATCTCATATTGCTACGTTATTATTAACTTTTTTCTTTCGATTCTTAAAACCACTTATTGAACAAGGATATGTTTATATTGCGACACCACCACTATATTTATTAAAGAAAGGAAAAGATCAAAGATATTGTTGGGATGAGAATCAAAGAGATTTGATGATCCAAGAGATGAAAGGAGACAAAAATAGTAATGTTATTATACAAAGATATAAGGGGTTAGGGGAGATGAATGCTTCACAGCTCTGGGATACAACCTTACACCCTGATAATAGGACATTAAAGAAGGTTACAATTGATAATGCAGCAGAGGCTGACAGGGTTTTTTCTATGCTTATGGGTGATGAAGTTCCCCCAAGGAGAGAGTTTATCGAGGCAAATGCTAAGTATGCAAATATTGATGCTTAAACAGAATTAAATTAATAAACAAGGGATAGATGAAAGTTACAGTAGTAGGAGCAGGGGCAGTAGGGGCAAGTTGTGCAGAATATATTGCAATTAAAAATTTTGCTTCGGAGGTAGTATTAATCGATATCAAAGAAAATTTTGCCGAAGGAAAGGCCATGGATTTAATGCAGACAGCTTCTTTGAATGGTTTTGACACTAAGATAATAGGAAGCACTAACGATTATTCAAAAACTGCAGGCAGTGATATTGCAGTAATTACCTCAGGAATTCCAAGGAAACCAGGAATGACAAGAGAGGAGTTAATTGGAATCAATGCAGGAATTGTAAAGTCAGTTTCTGAGTACCTAATTAAATATTCTCCTGATATTATTTTAATTATTGTAAGTAATCCTATGGACACCATGACTTATTTAACTCATAAAGTAACTGCTCTACCTAGCAATAGAATCATTGGGATGGGTGGTGCTTTGGATTCTGCAAGATTTAAATATAGGTTAGCGGAAGCAATGGAATGCCCTTCTTCTGATATTGACGGAATGGTGATTGGAGGGCATTCTGATAAGGGGATGGTTCCTTTAACAAGAATCGCAACTAGAAATTCTGTTAGAGTTTCTGAGTTCTTATCTAATGATAGATTGCAGAAGATATTAGAAGATACAAAAGTGGGTGGGGCTACATTAACAAGTATGTTGGGTACTTCAGCCTGGTATGCTCCTGGGGCAGCTGTAAGTAGTTTGGTACATGCTATTGCTTGTGATCAACAAAAAATGTTTCCTTGTTCTGTTTTACTTAAGGGAGAGTTTGGTTTAAATGACTTGTGTATTGGAGTTCCAGTTATTTTAGGTAAGAATGGTGTTGAACGTATTGTCGACATCCCTCTTAATGATGAAGAAATGAATCAATTAAAGACTTCAGCTGATGGAGTAAAAGCGACTAACTCATTGCTTAATAGCTTAAAGCTATAATTTTTGTTGTATATAAAGTTGCTGAAATAATAAAACTTATTATTTTTGCAGTCCAATTTTAAGATATAAGATTATGAAGAAAGATATCCACCCTGATAATTACAGATTATGTGTATTTAAAGATTTGTCAACTGATTATGCAATCTTAACTAAATCGTGTGCTGAAACTAAAGAAACAATTAAATGGGAGGATGGGAATGAATATCCGTTATTCAAAATGGAGATTTCCTCTGATTCTCACCCATTTTTCACAGGTAAAGCGAAAGTGATGGATACAACTGGTAGGATTGATAAGTTTAAAAATAAATATAAGAATTTCAAGAAATAATAGTATTTCGATATATAGGAAAGCCTGCACATTTGTGTGGGCTTTTTTATTTAACTTTGCCTATCATGAATGTAATATTATTTAATAATAATCATCCTAACTATTATCCGTTAAGTCTTACGCGTCCTATTGCATATTTCAGAGTGGGGATATTAACAATAAAAGAGAAATGGGAGCAATATTATGATTCCGTTTCTGTAAAAACAGAGGATTACTTGTCGGTTAAATTCCCTTTAAATGTCGAAAAAGATAATCTTTGGATTGATGCTAGAGTTTTTCCAACACAAGGATTAATTACTGAATTAGATAATTTAAGAGTTGGAGAAGCTTTAGACAAGGATGGAGAAACTATTGCTTTTAGGAGTGGCAATTTTAATACTAGAAAATTAAATATAATTGATTCTAATTCTAATTTCAGTCTTATTCATAATTTATGTGATATCTTTTCTTTAAATGGTGAAGAAATTAAGAATGACTTTGATCTAATGTTCCCTCAAGAAAATAGAAAATGGCAAGGCTCCTTGCAAAAATTAGAACAGATTAGATTATCTAGTATTAAGATTGGAAATAATCCTATTTGGATAGAAGAAGGCGCTAAATTACAAAATTGCATTTTGAATACTACTGATGGTCCTATCTATATTGGTAAAGATGCAGAAATTATGGAAGGGGCAATTGTTAGAGGTCCTTTCGCTATGTTGAATAACTCAGTACTAAAAATGGGGTCAAAGATTTATGGGGAAACTACTTTGGGACCTTATTGTAAGGTTGGCGGTGAGGTTAATAATGTTGTGTTTTTTGGCTATTCATCTAAAGCACATGATGGCTTTCTGGGAAATTCAGTTGTAGGGGAGTGGTGTAATCTAGGTGCTGATACTAATAGCTCTAATCTTAAGAATAATTATGCTGAAGTTAAGTTATGGAATTATGAGAAAGAAAGCTTTAAGAGTACTGGCCTTCAGTTTTGTGGATTAATAATGGGTGATCATTCAAAATGTGCTATAAGTACCATGTTTAATACGGGTACAGTTGTTGGCGTAAGCGCTAATATTTTTGGAGCTGGCTTTGCTAGAAACTTTATTCCATCATTTAGTTGGGGAGGAGCTTCAGGATTTTCAGTCTATAAGTTGCCTAAAGTTTTTGATGTAGCAAAGAAAGTTTTTGCCAGAAGAAAAATTAAGTTTGGCAGAGCAGAGGAAGACATTCTTACACATGTGTATAATATGACAAAACGCTATCGAAACGAATAATAACTGCCAAAAAGGTCATCTTGCTCTTCTTGGCACGCTAATTGCATTATAAATTAGTGAAAGAAATTTGCATATGAAAAAAGACATAAGAATAGATTCATTAGATTTATCAGATTTATTGAATGAGGATACAGAGTTCTTGCCATTGATGAGCGATGAGGATGAGGATAAAATTTCTAAAGAAAATACACCTGAGATCTTACCAATATTGCCCTTAAGGAATACTGTTTTGTTTCCTGGCGTTATTATTCCAATTACTATTGGTAGAGATAGATCTATAAAGCTTATTAAGGATGCTGAACGTGGTAATAAGGTAATAGGTGTAGTTGCTCAAAAGGATTTTGATATAGAACTTCCAGCTATGAGCGATTTACATGAAGTTGGGACAATTGCAAGCATTCTTAAAATGTTAAAAATGCCTGATGGAAATATTACTGTAGTAATACAAGGTCGTAAGCGTTTTAAGATTGATGAAATAATGCAAGAGAAGCCTTACTTTAAGGCAAAGATTACTGAGTTAAAAGAAGTAAAGCCAGAAGTAAAGGATGATGAATTTTCTGCTTTAGTTTCTTCGGTCAAAGATCTTTCACTCAAGATTATTGATGCTTCTCCAAATATTCCTAGTGAAGCTGCAATAGCAATTAAGAATATTAAGAATTCATCATTTGTAATTAATTTTGTTTCTTCAAATATGAATATAGGTTTGTCAGAGAAGCAGTTGTTATTAGAAGAGATTGATTTAAAAAAACGAGCAATTTCTGCATTAGAACTTTTAACAAAAGAGTTGCAAATGCTAGAAATGAAGAATAAGATTCAATCAAAAGTGCAGACTGATTTGGATCAGCAACAAAAGGAGTATTTTCTGAATCAACAAATGAAAGCAATACAAGAAGAATTAGGTGGTAGTGGTTCGCATAAGGAAGTAGAAGAGATGCGTAAGCAGGCTTCTAAGAAGAAGTGGAATAAAGATATTTCAGCTGCATTCGATAAGGAGTTAAGGAAATTACAGAGAATGAACCCTTCAATGTCAGATTATGCAGTCCAGAGAGGCTATATCGAGCTTATTTTAGATTTGCCTTGGGATGAGGTGACGAAAGATAATTTTGACCTGAATAAAGCTAGAGAGATTTTAGATAGGGATCATTTTGGTTTGGAACAAGTTAAAGAAAGAATCATTGAGCATCTGGCTGTACTTAAATTGAAAGGGGATATGAAATCCCCGATTCTTTGTTTGTTTGGCCCTCCTGGTGTTGGAAAAACCTCATTGGGTAAATCAATAGCAGAGGCTCTTGGAAGAAGATATGAGAGAGTTTCACTAGGTGGCTTGCGTGATGAAGCGGAAATTAGAGGGCATCGAAAAACGTATATTGGAGCAATGCCTGGGAGAATTATTAAATCTGTTAAAAAGGCAAAATCATCAAATCCAGTCTTTGTTCTAGATGAGATTGATAAGGTTACAAGAGATAATCATGGCGATCCTTCTTCTGCTCTTTTAGAGGTTCTAGACCCTGAGCAAAATCAGACTTTCCATGATAATTACTTAGAGTTAGATTATGATTTGTCAAAAGTGATGTTTGTTGCTACTGCAAATTCATTGTCTGCTATTCAACCTGCACTTAGGGATAGAATGGAAATTATTGAGATGAATGGATATACTATTGAAGAGAAAGTCCAGATCGCACAAAGACATTTATTCCCCAGACAGATAAAATTACATGGTATAGATGAGGCTGCATTTACTATTTCAGAGGAGATGTTAGAGAAGATAGTAGATCAATATACTCGTGAATCTGGCGTAAGAACTCTTGATAAGATGATTAGTAAATTGATTAGGAATGTTGCGAAATCGATTGCTATGGATCAGGAGTTCATTTCTTCTCCAAATTCTGAGGTAATTGAAAAAGTTCTAGGGGCTCCAAAATTTGATAGAGATAGAGTAACTGACAACTCAGTTGCAGGTGTGGTTACAGGGTTAGCTTGGACATCAGTTGGTGGTGACATTCTTTTTATTGAAAGTAGTTTAAGTAGAGGTAAAGGAGAATTGTCAGTAACAGGTAACTTGGGAAAGATAATGAAAGAATCAGTTACAATTGCAATGGAATATTTAAAAGCGCATGCTAATACTTATGATTTATATTCTGATATCTTTGACAAATGGAATGTACATGTTCATGTTCCGGAAGGAGCTACCCCAAAAGATGGTCCCTCCGCAGGTATTACCATGTTCACTTCTTTAGTGTCATCTTTTACGCAAAGAAAAGTCAAGGAAAAAATTGCCATGACTGGAGAACTCACTTTAAGAGGGAAAGTGCTGCCAGTAGGTGGTATTAAAGAGAAGATATTAGCAGCTAAGCGATCAGGTATAAATGAGATTATCTTGTCAAAACAAAACAAAAAGGATATTCTAGAGATTCATGAAAGATATGTTAAAGATATGATTTTCCATTATGTGGATACTTTAGATGCGGTTATTGATATTGCCCTCTTGTCAGAGAAAGTAGAGTATGCTATTGAGATTAATTAATGTCTTTGGCGTAATAAAACAGATAGGAAATCGTTTCTAGTAGCGAATGCAATATATACATTTCTTAATAGTACTTTTCTTGCCTTTGAGTATTATTGCTCAGGATGGTGGAAGAAGTACATTCTCTTTTGTGAATGTTGATCACTCACCTAGGACAGAGGCGATGGGAGGGGATGTAATTGCAATTTTTGATAATGATGTCTCTTTGTCTCCAACAACCCCATCACTTTTAAACCCAGAAATGCATAATGAGTTGTCATTTACATTTGGTGACTATTTCTCAGACATTAGTTTATTTTCTTTTTCTTATGCTAGGGATTTTAACGGATTAGGGGTTTTAGGAGTTTCATTAAGAGCCATTCACTATGGTGATTTTGAAAGAAATGATGCTGCTGGTTATAATCAAGGAACATTTTCTGCGAATGATCAGGTGGTTACTTTTGGAATTGGTAAAAGAGTACATGATAGATTATTTTTAGGTGTAAATCTTAATTTACTGAATTCTACTTACGATACTTATACCTCATTTGCTTTATCATCAAATATAAGCTCTACTTATGTTAATGATGATCAGAGATTCACTTCCACATTGCTTGTCAGAAATCTTGGAAGGCAATTAGATGCTTATGTGTCTGAGAGGGAAAGCATGCCTTTCGAGGTGCTATTTGCTATAAGTAAAGAATTAGCTCACCTTCCTTTTAGATATCATATAACATATAATAATATAAATACTTTCAACATAGAATCTCCTTATAAATTGATAAGTCAGACAAATATTGAGACGGGTGAATTAGAAATAAGGGAAGAGAGTATTGCTAAGACAGTCTTAAGACATTTTGTAATTGGGGGCGAGTTAAATCCTTTTAGAAAGAGTCTGTTCATTAGAGGTGGGTTTAATTTTCAGAGAAGGTTTGATTTGTTAACTATTAGTCGACCTGCTATGATTGGTTTCTCTTGGGGTATGGGATTTAGAGTAGCTAAATATTATTTCGATTATAGTAGATCATCCTATCATCTTTCAGGCACTCCAAATAATTTCAGTATTGCAACAAATTTGAGTACTTTTGGCTTCTAATGAGTTTGCCATTTAACATAGCTATTGATGGTCATTCCTCTTGTGGTAAAAGTACCATTGCAAAATCAATTGCAAACAAATATGGAATGCGTTATATTGATACAGGTGCCATGTATCGTGCAATTACTTTATATTGTATGAGGCATGACATCATTAATAATCAGTTGGTTCAGAGTGATAAGTTATTTAAATCACTTAATGATGTGTCAATTGCTTTTGAGTTTAATACAATCACAGGAGAATCAGAAACCATTCTGAACACAGAAAATGTTGAAGATCTCATTAGAGGTATAGAAGTTTCTGATAATGTTTCAATTATTGCTCAGATAAAACAGGTCCGGGATAAGCTTATTATATTGCAACAAGAGATAGGAAGGTCTAAAAATGTAGTGATGGACGGGCGAGATATTGGCACTAAAGTTTTTCCTGATGCAAAATTAAAGTTATTTGTTACTGCTCGTCCTGAAATTCGTGCTAAAAGAAGATATGATGAGTTGATACAAAAAGGTAATGATGTTTCTTTTTATGAAATTTTAAAGAGTCTAAATAGTAGAGATGCGCATGACATTAGTAGGGCAATAAATCCTTTGTTACGGGCAAAAGATGCCGTATTAATTGATAATTCAGATTTATCTATCAAGGATCAAAATATCCTGATTGAAAATCTAATAAATAATAAGAAGTCATGAAAATTACAATTGACACTCATTCTGGCTTCTGTTTTGGAGTGGTTTATGCTATTGAAATGGCTGAAGATATTTTAAGAAATGAAGACAGTTTATATTGCTTAGGAGATATTGTGCATAACAACAAGGAGGTTGAACGTCTAAATGCTTTAGGGCTAAAGGTAATAAACCATAATGATTTACATTATTTGAAAGATTGTAAGGTGTTGATTCGTGCTCATGGGGAACCGCCGTCAACTTATGAACTTGCTTTGAAAAATAACATTCAATTGCTAGATGCCTCCTGTCCTGTTGTGCTGAAATTACAAAACCAAATAAAGGGAGGTTATGAACAAATTAAACAAATTAATGGTCAGGTGATTATTTTTGGCAAAGAGGGACATGCAGAGGTAGTTGGTTTACTTGGGCAGACAAATAATAATGCTATTATAGTTGCATCTGTTAAGGATTTGGATAAAATTGATTTCACCAAGTCTATTTATATATATTCTCAAACTACTAAGAGTCCAAAAGCTTATCAGGAAATCACTTTGGAAATTGAAAAAAGGGTAAAAATGACAGCTAATACTAATATTAAATATATAGTAAATGATACTTTATGCAGACAGGTTTCTGGTCGAGAGCCCCAATTAAAGCGATTTTCTAATATAAATGATGTCATTATTTTTGTTAGTGGAAGGAAATCTTCAAACGGAAAGATGCTATATCAGTCTTGCAAAGATGAAAACCATAATTCTTATTTTATATCAGATGTAGATGAGTTGAGATCAGATTGGTTTATAGGCGCTAACTCAGTAGGCATTTGTGGTGCTACATCAACTCCTAGATGGTTGATGGAAAGTGTAGAAGAAGCTATACAAAAAATAGCTTAAGTATTTTTTTGTGTTTTATCATATTAAAATTGTATTTTCGCAGCCCTTTTCAGAATGGTTGTAAGGTATTGAAAGGGGAATAATTATAATTAATCGCTCTTAAAGTTTACACCATCTAAGCCTTACTTACTTAAAGATACAAAGAAGTACGATAGAAATGTCAGAAGAAGATAAAAAAGAAACTGCTAAAAAAGCAGTCAAGACTCCTAAAACTAAGGAGGTAAAGGCAGTAACAGCTAAGAAAAAATCAGTCAAGACTACTAAGAAATCAGTAAAGACTACTAAGAAATCAGTAAAGGAGGTGGAAATCCCTTTAGTAGATGAAGAAGTAAAAGACAAGGTGATTCCTAAGGAGATAGAAGCTGATGAAATTAGTGAAGAGAATCTTTTTGAAGAAGAAAAAGGTGATGCAATTATTGAAGAGAATCTTGTTGAAGAAGAAAAAAATAGAGTAGAACCATTTGATTGGGAAGAAGCAGTTAAGGATGATATATATTCTGTTGAAGAGAGAGCAGATCTTGAGAAAGAGTATACATCTACTCTTACCGAAATTATCGATAAGCAGGTTCTAGATGGAACTGTTGTAACTATTACTGATAGAGAGGTGGTGGTTGATATCAATTTCAAGTCGGATGGTGTAATCTCATTTAATGAGTTTAAATATAATATAGAACTAAAAGTAGGAGATACTGTAGAAGTTCTTGTTGAAAAACAGGAAGATAAAAATGGCCAGCTAGTACTCTCCCATAGAAGAGCTAGAGTATTAAGAGCTTGGGAGAAAGTGAATGATGCTTTAGAGACAGGTGAGGTTGTAAATGGTCAAATTTCGAGTAGAACAAAAGGAGGTATGATTGTTGATGTTTTTGGGATAGAGTGTTTCTTGCCAGGTTCCCAGATTGATGTAAAGCCAATTCGGGATTATGATGATTATGTTGGTAAGAAGATGGAATTTAAAATTGTGAAGGTTAATGAGGCATTTAGAAATGTAGTAGTTTCTCATAAGGCATTAATTGAAGCTGATTTAGCAATTCAGACAAAGAATATTATGTCTAAATTAGAGAAAGGCCAAGTTCTTGAGGGGACTGTTAAGAATATTACTTCTTATGGTGTATTTGTTGATTTAGGCGGTATTGATGGCCTAATCCATATTACTGACTTATCTTGGGGGAGAATTTCTCATCCAGAGGAAATTGTTTCCTTAGATGAGACGATTAATGTTGTAATTCTTGAATTTGATGAGGCAAAGAGCAGAATTCAATTAGGGTTAAAACAATTAGGATCGCATCCTTGGGATAGTCTAGATGAGAATTTAAAAATTGGTGATGAAGTTGAGGGTAAAGTTGTAGTAGTTGCTGATTATGGCGTATTTGTTGAGTTACAAACAGGAGTTGAGGCTTTACTACATGTTTCTGAGATGTCTTGGTCTACTCATTTGCGTTCAGCTAATGATTTTTATAAGAAAGGAGATGTTCTTAAAGCAAAGATTATAACTCTTGATAAAGAGACTAGAAAAATGTCTCTAGGTGTTAAACAATTGACACCAGACCCTTGGACTGATATTGCAGCTAACTTCCCAATAGGATCTAAACATAGTGTTTTAGTGAAAAACTTTACAAACTTCGGCATCTTTGTTGAGTTGGTTGAAGGGATTGATGGGCTTGTTCACATCTCTGATCTATCTTGGACTAAGAAAATTAAACATCCTGCTGAATTTACTCAAGTTGATGCTAGACTTGATGTTATTGTGCTAGAAATTGATAAAGAAAATAGAAAGATAAGTTTAGGGCATAAACAATTAGATGAAAATCCTTGGGATGAATATGCCAAAAAGTTTATAGGTGGTGAAGATTATGAGGCAACTGTTATAGAGGTGTTTGATAAGGGTGCACTTATTTCTTTATCAGATGAAGTAGAGGCTTTTGTCCCTAGAATGCATTGTGAGAAAGAAGATGGGTCCTTAATCTCTTTGGGAGAAAAATTAAATTTCAGGATATTAGAATTTTCTAAAGAGAACAAAAAGATCTTAGCATCTCATTCGGTAATTTTCAAGCAAGAACTTGAAGCTGCAAGAAAAAAATCAGCTAAAGCTACTAAGAAGGTCATGAAGAAGATGGAGGACGATAAGAAACAATCCACTTTGGGTGATTTGGACACCTTAGCTGCTCTGAAGGAAGATATAGAATCTAATAAATAATATTGAGGCCTCATTTATGGGGCCTTTTTTTTGCTATGTTTGTTGAGTAATGTTAGAGGAAAGAGAAATATTAAATAAAGAGTCAATTGTTATCACAATTGAAAGATTATGTCATCAGTTAATAGAAACTCATAATACTTTTGATAATACTGTTTTGATTGGGGTGCAGCCAAGGGGCACTTACTTAAATAATAGGATTCTAGAAAAGTTGGAGCTCATAGTCTGTAATAGCAATATCGAATCAGGGAATGTAGATATATCATTTTATCGAGATGATTTAATGAGAAGAGATGAGCCGATTGTTCCTGAGATAATGGATATAAATATTTCACTTGAGGGAAAGAATGTAGTGTTAATTGATGATGTTTTATTTACAGGAAGATCAATAAGGTCAGCAATTGATGCTCTTATGACCTTCGGAAGACCAAGATCTGTTGAACTATTAACTTTGATTGATAGAAGATTTAGTAGAGATCTACCAATACAGCCTAATTATGTTGGGAAAGTGATTGATGCGATCGAATCTGAGAAAATAATTGTTGAATGGAAAGAAAATACTGGAGTTGATAGAGTGTTAATTAGAAAATCAAAACAATGAGCAACTTATCAGTTGACCATCTATTAGGAATAAAATATCTTAAGAAGTCAGATGTTGAGTTGATTTTCAAAACTGCAGATAATTTCAAGAAGATTATTAATCAACCTATAAAGAAGGTTCCTTCTTTAAGAGATATTACAATTGCAAATTTGTTTTTTGAGGATTCAACACGCACTAAGTTGTCTTTTGAATTAGCTGAAAAAAGACTTTCAGCAGATGTGATAAACTTTGCTTCAGGATCTTCTTCAGTTAAGAAAGGAGAGACACTGCTTGATACTGTGAATAATATATTAGCTATGAAAGTAGATATGATTGTGTTGCGCCATCCTAATCCTGGCGCATCAGTTTTCTTATCTAGGAATGTGGATGCTAAGATAGTGAACGCGGGCGATGGAACTCATGAACATCCTACACAAGCTCTGCTTGATACTTATTCAATTAGAGAAAAGTATGGTGAAGTTAGAGATAAGAGGATTGTGATTATTGGAGATATTTTGCATTCAAGAGTTGCACTCTCTAATATATATTGTTTGCAAAAGCTTGGAGCAGAAGTTAAAGTTTGTGGACCATCTTCGTTAATGCCTAAACATCTAGACTCGTTAGGGGTAACACACTTCTCTAATCTAAAGAAGGCTTTGGAATGGTGTGATATTGCGAACGTTCTAAGAATACAGTTAGAGAGGCAGGATGTAAACTATTTCCCATCGTTAAGAGAATATTCTATGCTTTATGGGATTGATAAAAAAATACTTGATAGTTTAAATAAAGAAATAACTATTATGCATCCTGGCCCGATAAATAGAGGAGTCGAATTAAGTTCGGATGTAGCAGATTCAAATCATGCAATTATTCTTGATCAAGTTGAGAATGGTGTAGCTGTTAGAATGGCAGTGCTGTTTTTATTAGCAGGTAAAATCCAGGGAAACTAAGAAATGGATCTTCAGAAATCAATATTAGTATTTAAGCTTGGTGAGTATAATAATTTCTCAGATCTAGATGTCACCTCTGAGATAAAACATTTTATTGCTGATTTGAGCGGTGTGAGTATAGATGTGGCAAAGAGTGTTACAAATAAATTTATTACATTTGGCAACAGTATTTCCGCTGTTAATCGATCCTTTGTGGTAGTTTGTGAGTTTTCTTTCGATGATACCTTAACAATTGTTCCAACTTTACAAGAGGCTTACGATTATATTGAAATGGAGGAAATCGAAAGACAATTAGAATTATAGACTAAAATTAATAAATATGGGAAAAATATTACTTGTTTCAACTTTTTTGTTTTCAGCTTTTTTCGCAAATGCTCAATGTACACCTGACCCTCAATATACAGCCCCTGGTATTTATCCTGACACCGCTACTGGCCTTGCGCCAGCATATGTTGATCAATCTTACTCTGAGGATATTACAGTAATTACACCTACTGATACTGTTGTTGATATTTTAGGACAAGCGCTTCAAGTAACTATTGATAGTATTAGTTTAACCTCTGTCTCAGGATTGCCTCCAAATTTCTCATACTCTTGTAACCCCCCTAGTTGTGGCTTCCCTGGTGGAACTATAAAGTGTGCAGAGCTTTACTCATTAGTAGATCCTTCTGCTGCTGATATAGGAGTTTATCCTATTGTTTTTGAAACAACATCTTATGCAAGTAATGTACCTTTTCTAGGCACCTTTACCCAGGATGATGTTATTGATTACTATTATATAGAGATATCAGCTGCGACTTCGACAATTAATCAGTTTGATGATGCTACATTTGAGCTTAAAGGGATTTATCCAAATCCTGTGGTCAATCAAGCAAGAATTCAGTTTGTTTCAGGCAATCAGGGCGCTACCATATTTAAGATTTATAATTTATTAGGAAAGGAGATAGAATCTCGTTCTTTTTCATCTCTTAGGGGGATTAATACTATGAGTTTAGATTTTTCTTCATATCCTGAAGGGATTTATTTATACTCAATAAATAATGGGAGTAAAATCTTGACTAAAAGGGTAGTTGTAGTTAATTAATGCCATTTAAGTTAACCATTTTAGGATGTAGTTCTGCTATTCCTACCATTAATAGAAATCCAACCGCTCAATTAATGAATGTAAATGAGCGGTTTTTTTTGATCGACTGCGGAGAAGGAACCCAGGTCCAATTACGGAAATATCAATTAAGCTTTCAAAGAATTAATCATATTTTTATTAGTCATCTTCATGGAGATCATTATTTTGGTTTGATTGGTTTGATAAGTAGTATGCATCTACTAGGCAGAAACAAAGAATTACATATTTATGCTCACAAGGAATTAAAGGAGATTGTTGATCTACAACTAAAAGCGTCTAATACTGAGCTTAACTATCCTTTGTTTTTTCATTCTTTACCTGAAGTTGATGAGACTATCATTCTAGAGGATGATAATATTAGGATCTCCAATCTGATTCTAGATCATTCCATTAAATGCTCTGGTTTTTTATTTGAGGAGAAAAGAAGTTCTCGCAGGATAATAAAGTCGAATGTAGAAAAATATAATGTTCCATTTGATAAAATGAATAGTTTAAAAGATGGTGCTGATTGGATCAACCCGCAGGGGGAGATTATTAGTAACGATATTTTAACAACTGAGAATTCTTTGCCGCATAAGTATGCTTTTTGTTCAGACACTAGGTACAATGAGTCCTTAATTGAGAAGATTAAAGGAGTTGATTTATTATATCATGAAACAACTTTTATGAAAGATTTAGAAGATAGAGCCATCAAAACAGGCCATTCTACTACTTATCAGGCTGCTGCAATAGCTAAGAAAGGAAAAGTTAAAAAGCTGCTGATTGGTCATTACTCTCAGAGATATAAAAACCTAGAAGATTTATTGCAAGAGACTAAAGATATATTCTCTAATACCTCATTATCTTCCGCTGGTTTAGTTATTGATTTTAAAGAAATTTAGTGTTTATTTTTATTGGTATATTTGCATGATTAATGACACTATGAGGCAGATATTAATAATTATATTTTTTTTAAACGTTTTTGTAGGTAGATCGCAGGTAGTTTCTGACTCTGTAAGGGAATTTAACTGTTATCATGATGGGGCGATTTTTTTAGATATTGTCCCAGGTTCATTAGTTGATTGGTACTTTAATGATGATTCATTAGGCCTTATACCTGTGTCTACAATGCAAAATATTGTATTTAATGGTTTAGATACACTATTTACTCAAGAGTGTGGTACTTATAAAGTTGTATTTAATGTAGATACTTCTTTCTTTTTTGTGGGATGTCCATTAGGATCTGGAGGGTCACAGCTTAATGTCAAATGTTTTGGAGACTCAACAGGTATGTTGAAAAGAGTTGCCCATTCTGGTTCTCCTCCTTATCTCTATGAATGGTACAAGAATGGTGTAATGTATTCATCTGGCTCTAATGATACCCTCTTTGATAATCTTGGGATTGGATCTTATAAGATAGTTATTAATGACTCTATAGGTTGTTCAGACTCTATAGTAAGTAATATTGCTTCTCCAATGGCATTAACTTTTGATACAATTTATACTAATGACATTAATTGTAGAGGCGTAAATACAGGTAGTGTTGCTTGTTCTGTCTCTGGAGGTAAGAAGTATACAATTGCTGAATTTTATGATTATTATATAATTAATTTACATTCAGCCGATACAGTTTCTTGGGTAACAAGGGATAGTAGTTCCTTAAATGTTTCTTCAATATTAAACCCATATCTAATGACTTTTGATAGTCTATTTGCTGGTGATTATATTCTTTCTGTGGCAGATTCTTTTAGCTGTGTATTAGAAATGATATTTGAGATTAGAGAACCAGTCGATTATATAACTTTTGGATCTACAACAGATATATTGCTTTGTGAGTCTGATTCTGGATATCTAAAGATTGATAGTGTTTTGGCAGATAGTATTTTAGGAAGTCAGAATATTTCTTTTGGTTTTTCATATGATCTGATAAATGGTATTCATCTTGATTCAATTTATGCCTCTTCAGGTTGGTATGATATATATGTTTATGATTCAACATATTTTTGTCTTGATACTGTTCCAATTAGGTGTGAGGCCTTATATGAAATTAAAGTTTTCGAAACTATTACTCCAATTTTATGTTTTGGAAATCAATCCGGTAGTGTGATAATCGACTCTATTATTGATGGGAATATGCCTTATGATGTACAGTGGGGGGGGGTAAATAGTGCTGCGCTTTCTGCAGGCACCTATTTGGTTCATATTGTAGACTCTATAGGGTGTTTACATACTGAAACATATGTTATCCCTCAAGGGGATCAGATTAATCCAAATCCAGTTCTATTTCATCCTTCTTGTTATGGAGATGCTAATGGAATGATATCTATAGATATTACGGGTGGAACAGGTCCATTAAGCTATTACTGGTTAAATGGTACCGGTACATCTGATTCCTTGTATGGTTTAGTGTCAGGCATTTACACTTTAATTGTTCTTGATTCTGTAGGGTGTAATGACACTTTTGGTCTTTCTTTACAGGATCCACAATTACTTGAACTAGAACCGATTGTCTTAGATTCAATTTTACCTTGTTCTGAAGCTTTGACTGTAATTAATAATGTAATCTCTGGAGGGACTTCCCCTTATTTAATAAGTTGGAGTGATGGGGATACGAGCCAGCAAAGAGTTGTGGGCGCTGGTTATTATAGTGTTGAGATAGTAGATGTAAACGGTTGTCTTGCAAATGAGAGTATTTTAATTACAGCACCCGATTCATTAGATATCACATTATCATATACCAACATGAGTTGTATAGAAGGAGCTACTGCAACTGTTATTGCAACTGGTGGAGTGTCTCCGATTTCATATTTATGGAATACAGGAGATACTACTCTTACAATCGATTCTTTATGGGAGCTTAAATATTGGGTAATAGTAACTGATTCATGTGGAGCATCTGTTACTGATACAATCTATCTAGATTATTACGAGTTGAATACAGCAGTGTATTATGATGATTCAACTCACACTGCTGAGGTAGTAATAGAGAGTACAACGTCCTCAGGTCCTTTTGAGCATGTCTGGTTAAATATTTTTAATGATTCAATTGGTAGTGGAGAGATCTCACCTGTTTTGTGTGAAGGCACCTATTTTGTTACTACTATTGATTTGTCTAATAACTGTAGCGTTACGGATACGGTCTTAGTTACTTTCTTTATTCCTGGAGGACTTGTTGATATTACTACAGTTACAGTCTATCCAGATTCTAGTCTTTGGGGTTTTTCTCCTTACACTTATTTGTGGAGTAATGGAGAGAACTCAGTACATGCTGATATTTGTCCAGGTGATCATTGGGTTGAGGTAACAGATATTAATAATTGTTTGGTTAGAGAGGATTTTACTATTAATAGTCTACTAATTTCATTAGATCCTGAATCTGCTATTATTGAATGTAATTTAGAAAATATAGATATCGATTTAGAAGCTTCAGCAACAGGTGGTGTTGAGCCATATTCTTTTGAATGGTGGAATGGTTCTATAGAGAATCCAATAAATTTAGGGATGAGTCCTGGAGATTTTAGCGTCACTGTTATTGATGCTAATGGTTGTGAAGAAGATACGGCCTTTGTGATTACTACTATGACATCTGAGTGTGTCCCTAATGTATTCTCTCCAAATGGCGACACTAAGAATGACACTTGGAGCTTGGAGGACACCTTTCTATACGAGGATAGTGAGGTGAGAATCTATGGCAGGTTTGGGAAATTGCTTTTTCAGTCGGTTGGGTATCATGATAAATGGGATGGAACTAATGAGAAAGGGAATGATGTTCCTGATGGTGTTTATTTTTATTCTATTCAAATTGGTCATGGATTTGATCAGATTAATGGCACAGTTACAATTTTGAGATAAGTTTTCGGATCTTTATTAATTGATGTGGTTCGAACCACTTTATTTCTTTATCTTTTCTAAACCACGTTAACTGTCTTTTAGCAAATCTTCTTGTGTTTTTCTTTATATCCTCAACTGCTCTCTCTAGCGTATTTTCACCATTTAAGAACCCAAATATCTCTCTATATCCAACTGTCTGTAGGGCATTATTTTGTTGGAAATTGAGTAATGAATCTACTTCTTTAAGTAGACCTTCCTTCATCATTATGTCAACTCTATCATCTATACGCTTATATAGTATACTTCTTTCTATATTTAGTCCAATTTTGATTATTTTGAATGATCTTTCTTTTGTCTTGTTTGATTTAAATGAAGAGATCTTTTTTCCTGTCTCTTGGAATACTTCTAGTGCTCTTAATAATCTTTGAGGGTTATTTGTATCGTAATTTGAGTAGAACTCAGGATCAAATCTTTTTATCTCTTTTTGAAGCCAAGCTAAACCCTTATTGCGATATTCAACAGTTGCCCGCTCCCTTATCTGCTTAGATATTTTTGGAATCTTGTCAAATCCTTTACAGATTGCATTAATATATAGTCCAGAACCACCAACTGCAATAATTGTATTATTAGTTTGATGTAATTTTTTAATTAGCTTAATTGCATCAATCTCGAACTTACCTGCATTGTAGTCTTCCGTTATACTTAAATTGTGTATAAAATGATGTTTTACTTCAGCTAGATTTTTTTTGCTTGGAGGTGCAGAGCCAATTTTAAGTTCTTTGTAGAATTGTCTAGAGTCACACGATATTATGTCTGCATTAAGTTCCTTAGCAAGTGCAATACTTAGGTGTGTTTTCCCAATTGCGGTAGGCCCAACAATAAATATAACTTTCTTAGTATGGGTAGTCATCTAATTTGTCTGCTTCCTCTTCAAATTCTTTATCTGATTCGAAAATTATATTGGGCGCTTCTTCTGGCATATTACCAATACTCTTAATTACCTCAATTGTTTTAGATTTATTGTCTGTCTCTTTTGAGTAAGAGACAAGAAATCTCCACATCTTCATAAAATCATAAACATAAATTAGTTGTCTGCTTGTCTTTGATAAGACTGAAGCTATTGTTATTTCATTCATATCAAGCATTGAGCTATCTTTATCGTCTATTTTGAAAAGTGGAATTTCGTATAGAAGTTCAAATTCTTCATTAGTCTTATAAAATGAAGCCATTTCGTTTTTCTCTAATCTTAGTGAATCAATAATTATATCATGTAAATCCTTCAAAGATTTTTCAGCTGGGATTTCTATGTCTCTAATGACATCAGTTTTGTGCTCTAAATGTATTTGGATTATGTATCTCATATCACAGGATGTAAATTTAACTTTTTAGCTATTTTAATAACAAATGCAAGAGCTTCCTTCTTATTGTTGTTTATTTTTCCATCAAGTATGGCATTCTTAATAGCACTCTTGAGAATTCCAATTTCATGCCCTTGCTTCATATTAAATATTTTCATAATTTCTAAACCATCAACAGGAGGTTGGAAGTTTCTTATATGGTCTTTTGCCTCTACATCTTTCAATTTCTGTCTTACAAGTTTAAAATTATTGAGATATTTCTTAACTTTGTTGGGATTCTTAGATGTGATATCTGCATCACATAAGGTCATAAGGTCTTCTATGTCATCTCCAGCATCAAAAAGTAATCTTCTAATGGCAGAGTCAGTAACAATATCTTTAGCAAGCACAATTGGTCTTAAATGTAGCCTAACAAGTTTTTCAACATAGCGCATTTTCTCATTTAGCGGGAGTTTTAATCTTCTAAAGATTCCAGGAACCATTTTGCCACCAATAAATTCATGTGTATGGAAGGTCCATCCATGTCCTTCCTCATATCTTTTAGTCTGTGGTTTTGCAATATCGTGTAAGATAGCAGCCCATTTTAACCAAAGATTATCTGTATCTTTACTAATATTATCTAAAACTTCAATCGTATGATAGAAGTTATCTTTATGCTTATGATTTCCAACAGCATCAACTCCTTGGAGTTTGACAAATTCAGGAAAGAATTGGTGTAGTAGCTTGGTATTAAACAACATTTTAAACCCCCTAGAAGGGGTAGGGGTTAGAATAATTTGATTTAGCTCTACTGTGATCCTTTCTTGTGAGATTATAGATAGACGCTCTGCATTCTTGATAATTGCCTGGTAGGATCTCTTGTCAATTTCGAAATTTAATTGTGTTGCAAATCGTACTGCCCTCATCATCCTTAGAGGATCATCACTATACGTTTTGTTAGGATTTAGAGGAGTTCTAATGAGTTTTTTGTCTAAATCTTTTTGACCATTAAAAGGATCAATTAGTAATCCATAATTCTTCTTATTCAGCTGGATGGACATGGCGTTAATAGTAAAATCTCTCCTGTTCTGGTCGTCTTCTAAAGTGCCGTCTTCCACTATGGGCTTCCTGCTTTCTGATCGATATGACTCTTTCCTAGCCCCTACAAATTCATAATTTGAATCCTTATAATTAATCATTGCAGTTCCAAATTTCTTGAATACTTTCAATGTAGCCTCATCTCCAAGTTTTAAGACTGTTTTCTGAGCTAATTTGATTCCGCTTCCTATGCAGACAAAATCAATATCAGTTTTTTTCTGATTACGTTTTAGAAGCAGATCACGAACCCACCCACCCACAACATATGTAGGATAGTTTAATTCATCGCTAACGATCTGAATTATTTTAAATATTGGTTCTTTTAAAGCTGCAGAATAATTCACTATCTTATTTTTATAATGCTTCCGTCTTCGTTAATTTTTAAGATAACAGAAGGAGACTCCATTAACTCATCTTGACGCAAATTTACTATATAATCAACATTGGTTTTTATTTTTTCAGAAATTTCTGAGAATTTTTTTGGATTAGCTACTCCACTAATATTAGCAGAGGTTGAGATAATGGCTTTCCCAAGATTTTTTATTAGTTTCTGGCAAAAATAATCTTTTGTAATTCGTATGGCAGCCGAGCCATTACTTGCTAATAGCTTTCTACTTAGCCCTTTAGTTGTAGGGTAAATAATTGTAGTCGGACTTGATGTTATATCTAGGTCAGGAATTTTTCCTGTTATATTCTTTAATTGTTGTTTGTCTGCTACTAATGAAATAAGTGCTTTACTATCTACTCTTTTCTTTATTTTAAATATTCTTGAGACTGCATCAGAATTTGTAGCATCACAACCAATACCCCATATAGTATCGGTAGGATAAAGTATTATCCCTCCTTTTTTTAGGATATTTAATGCGTTATTAATTTCTATTTGCATCTCGGTATTTTTGAAGATAATGATAACGCATCTTTACGGCTCTTGCTTGATATGATGATATGACAAAACCTACATATCCGTCTAGTATTCCAAGGTGAAGAATATAATGTCTAAAGAACCTAAATAGAGGTTTAATCTTAGTGTGATAGATATTAATCTCTTTTACTTTATTATCATAGTCTTCTGCTTGCCATCTGGCATATCTTTCTAATTTTTTCAAATAAATTTCTTTAGTAATGAATGTGTTGTGGATTATTTTATTTTTTAATATTCCTATTTTCCCATTACTTATGATCTCAGCATGAACATGCTTGTCTTCATATCTACATTCATCTCGTTTAAATAGACGGATAACTTTATCTCCTCTCCATCCACTGAATCTTACCTTTCTATCCATAAAGTAGTTCTGTCTTCTGATCCAAAAGCCACTTATTCCAGATTTTGAGTTAATGGTATCTGTAACCTCCTTTCTTAACTCAGGAGTCACTCTTTCATCAGCATCTAGAAGAAGAATCCATTTATGTTTTGCCTGAGGGATTGCCCAGTTTTTTTGTGAAGCAGAGTTTTTATATTCTCTATGTAAGATAGTATGAGCAAGTGGAGTGGCTAGTTTTACTGTGTTATCCTTACTGAAGGAATCGACAATCATTATCTCATCAGCAAAATCAACTGACTTGATGGCAGCAATAATATTGTGCTCTTCGTTTCCTGTAGGGATAATAGCAGTCAGTTTCTCCATTTATAGACTAGTGTAAACACGCATTAAACTCTTTGCGATTTTATCATCTGTGAAATTCTGTGCATATTCCAACCCTTTCTCTCTCATTCTGTTTTTTATGCTAGACGAGTTTTGTATCTCAATAATTGCTTCTTTCATCTCCGAGACTAGTAAGGGGTTAATATATCTTGAATGAGGCCCTCCAGTCTCTAAGAAACACCCTCCTTTTGATGTAATAACAGGGGTCTTAGAAAACAATGCTTCTAGGATAGGGATGCCAAACCCTTCAAAGATTGAAGGGTAGATCATAATTTCTGCTGACTGATAAATCACAGCCATTTCTTTGAGCGAGAGCCCACTTAAAAAGATTATCCTATCAGAGAGTCTGTTTTTATCAATAAATTTTAGGCACTTGATTTTGTAAGATTTTCCATCGCCAATAACAACTAGATTTTGCTTGGGAAGTTCTTTAAGTGTGTGTAAGATTGTAAGTAAATTTTTGCGTTCTTCTATATTGCCTACATACAACAAATAATCTTCTGGTAATCTGTGTTTATTAATTACAGCTTTCTTCTGCTCTTTGGTGATCTCACTTTGGAATATCTTATTGCAACCCTGATATACTACATTGATTTTTTCTCCTGGCACAAGGAAATAGTCCATTATATCTCTCTTGGTTTGTTCGCTTACTGCAATAATTTTATTGGCCCTCACACAAGCTGATTTGAATTTTCTGTGATATATCTTTCTGTCAATAGCTGTAAAAAGATCAGGGAAACGAATAAAAATAAGATCATGAATAGTTACTATGGTTTTGATTGAGGTCGTTTCTATGCCAAGAGGCAACTCATTGCTCAAGCCATGATATATATCTATCTTATTAGTAGATAAATCTTTAACAACACTTTTGCTTCTCCAATATGGTTTTAGTACTCTATTAAGTAATGATTCTGGTGTGCAGATAAAGGTGTTATCTCTATCCGTAATAAAATTCATTCTAGGGTTTTGATTATCTTCAGGGGTATAAAGGAAGTATTTATTATCAGAAAAATAATATGATAAGACTCGGATAGTATCACGAGAATAGTTGCCTAGACCAGTTTTATTCGAGAACGCTCTTTTGGCATCAAATCCTATTCTCATTATATAGCTACATTATAATCCCTCAGTGCATCATTTAATGAGGTTTTCTTATCTGTACTTTCTTTTCTTTTGCCAATAATAAGAGCACAGGGAACCCCATAGTTTCCTGATGAGAATTCTTTATTATAAGTTCCTGGAATAACTACTGAATTTGAAGGTATCATTGCTTTATATTCGATAGGGTCTGTACCACTAACGTCAATGATTCTTGTAGAAGCTGTAAGTACCACATTTGCTCCAAGTACAGCCTCTTTTCCTACTTTTACCCCTTCTACTACTATCGATCGAGATCCAATAAAAGCATTATCTTCAATAATAACAGGAGAGGCTTGAATAGGCTCTAGGACACCACCAATTCCAACTCCACCTGAGAGGTGTACGTTTTTTCCTATCTGAGCACATGAACCAACAGTTGCCCAAGTATCTATCATTGTACCGCTATCTACATGAGCCCCTATATTTACATAAGAGGGCATCATTATAACTCCAGGAGCTAGATAGGACCCATAACGAGCTATTGCATGAGGTACGACACGTACACCAAGCTTTTCATAGTCACCTTTTAGTTTCATCTTGTCATGAAATTCTAATGCCCCAACTTCTATTGTTTTCATCTTACAAATAGGAAAATAGAGGATAATTGCTTTCTTCAACCAGTCATTTATTTGCCATCCATTTCTGGTAGGTTCAGCTATACGTAATCTTCCCTTATCCAATTCCTCAATAATTGTATTAATACAATCAATAGTTTTTCTTTCTTGTAATTGTTCTCGATTCTCCCAAGTGCTTTCAATTATCTCTTTCCATTTATTCATAGGGCAAATATAATAATAGTTGTTGGGTTTTTTAATTATGATGTTGCTACTCAATAATAAGTTTGTTTATACTCTTATTTAGCTGGATTATGTAAATTCCTTTTGGAATATTACTTAGATTAATATCTAATTCATTTTCATCCTTGATTTTTGTGTAAATAGTCCTCCCCAATAGATTGCGTATTTGCACCACTCCTTTAGAGTTGGATATAATTGTCAAGTTCCTTTTTGTAGGGTTAGGAAAGATGCTAATTTTAGCATCCTGAATAGGATGAAGACTAATACTTACTGTGTTTGTGTCATTAACTACAGAGTCGCTAGTAAAGTATGAGATTCCTCCAGATAGATTGCCAATGATTATATCTGCCTGATTATCATCATTAATATCCGCTATTGCAATAGCCGATTTACCACCATCCCATATCGTGTTTACTGTGCTGGTTACTAATGTAAATTGTCCATCAAGGTTATTGTCAATATTTGTGAATTGATATATAGATCCACTAAAACTTCCAACAAAAAGTTGATATATTCCACTACTATCATAAAGTGTAGGATTGCTAAAGCCAGTGCTAATTAATGATTGATCAATGTCAATTCCTCCCCAGTTTGTAATTATAGTATCAAAGATTGGACTGTTTATTGATCCAGAATTAGGAAGAAAGTTGATTGTTCCGTCTTGCTCTCCAATAATTAGATCAGTTAGTCCATCTCGATTGACATCTATTAGTTGTGGTTGTGCAAATTGTCCGATATCTATATTTTGGTAGTTAGGAGCAGCGAGCTGAAAGTTTCCATTGCCGATATTGGTGAATAAATGTAATTTCCCATTAGCATCACCAATAATCAGATCTTTGTTATTATCTCCATCTATATCTCCAAAGGTTGGGCTTAGATTAAGTGCTGGGATATTTAATTGAGTATTTAGATTTGTTGTCGATAAACCAAGCCAGTCTCTATTGATCAGGTTATATTCTGGGATGGAATCATTTCCAACATTTTCAAAAAGCGCCAATGATGAAATAGGGTCGTTATTTGGATTGTAATAACCATAATTTCCAATAACTAGATCTTTTAAGCCATCATTATTGTAATCATAGAAAGTTGGAAAAGCTGAAGTTCCAAGTTCTATCATGTCTACTTGCAGAAAGTCTTTTTGTACTAGATCAAAAATTGGCAGAGTATTTTGTCCAGTATTTTTGTAAAGCCAACAGCTTTCAAAGTTTTCTGAGTTGCTTTTACTATTAGTAGAGACAACAAGATCCTTGATTCCGTCATTAGTCACATCTAAATAATATGATGCGGGATATACATGTATATCGGCTGCAATAGTATTGTTATAATTTTGAGGGAATATAGAATCTACAGCTACCATAATCGCATTTTGATTGTCACCTCCATTTATTAAAAGATTTAGGTTGTTATAGCTGACATCCCCAAGTATTAAATCTTTGTCATTATCATTATCAATGTCAATGGCAAGTAGGGTAGATCCCGCATGTTTCTGTTTTGCATTTGAGAGATTGTTAGGTGTAAGTTGTGGGCATTGGCAATTTGGACAGTTTAATATATAAGAATTTAAACCTTCATAAAAGAGTCCCCAACAGCTCTCTGATAATTCAAAAGTTAAGGAATCACAAGTTCCGTAAAGCTCCATAGATAGATTTTTGTGATACTCAATAAAACCACCTAGAATTGAGAATGTTAGAACGTCTAAATCTCCATCATAGTCAACATCAGTAATTGCAGGTATATCAATAGGACTAATATAGATATTCAAGTTATTAGCACCATAGTCACTTAGTACTAATGGGGTGATTTGAGTGAACTCTAACTCATTGTTTGATGTATTTAAGTAGACAGACATGCCTCCTGAAGAATAAGTAAAAATATCATTTCTCCCATCACAATTATAATCGGTTAAAAGCGCCCAGTCATGAAGAGTAGGAAAGTTTTTTCTGTATCTTGGCGCATAAACAAAAGTTCCGTTATCATTAACAAATGGACTTAATTTATTTCCTGATTTGTCAAAAACTACAAGATCCATTATTCCATCTAAATTCAAATCAATATTTGAGAACTGACCTGCATTTATTCCTCCAGAAAGTGCAGATGAAAATTGTAATCCACTCTCCTTAAAGATTAGAGAGGTATCTCGGTTTAAGATCATTTGTGAAAATACTACCTGGGTAGAAGCAAATATCGTAAGTAAAATTGAGAATAGTGATTTCATTTGGAATGATTTTCTGCAAAATAAGGGATTATTTTTATAAAGTAGGAGTCTTAAAGAACATAATCTTACATACTCAATAGTCACTTTTTTATTTAGCATTTCTTATTTCAGTAGTTGTATTATTTGCTTTATAGTTCTATATTTGCCGACCTTTTAAAAAAAGAGAAAAAACCAAAGATTATGCAAAATAGAAATTTTATTAAAATCTTCACCATCTTATTCGCAATTGTTAGTTTATACCAACTATCGTTTACTTGGGTTGCAAGTGGAGTAGAAGATGATGCGGTGGCGTATGCTAGTGCTTATCCTGTAGAGCAGCAAGAAATGAAAGAAAAATTTTATCTTGATTCAGTAAATTCTGAACCCGTATATGATATCTTTCTAACTGAATACTCTTATGGGGATTGTAAGTCTAGAGAATTAAATCTTGGGCTTGACCTTAAAGGAGGAATGAATGTGACTCTTGAGGTAATGGTGGTTGATGTACTCAAGGCATTATCAAATAATAGCAAAGATTCTATCTTTACTATTGCTATTGCTAATACTTTAGATGCGCAAAAAAACAGTCAAGATGATTTTGTGACTTTATTTAGTGTCGAGTATGAAAAGCTTTCTCCAAATAACGGTTTAGCAGTTATTTTTGCTGCCCAATTGAAGGATAAAGTTAAGATTAATGCTTCCAATAATGAGGTTATTGATGTTTTAGCTGCTGAGGTAGAAGATGCAATATCTCGTTCGTTTAATATTTTAAGAAGTAGGATTGACCGTTTTGGGGTAACCCAGCCAAATATTCAGAGATTAGAGACTGCTGGAAGAATATTAGTTGAGCTTCCTGGCATTAAAGATCCTGAAAGAGCAAGAAAATTATTGCAATCTACAGCCCAATTAGAATTCTGGGAGACTTATGAATATAATGAATTATTTCAAGCATTTGAGTCTGCTAATACTTATCTAAGAAGTATTGAAACTCCAATTGAAGAAGTGACTGATAATAAAGATGCTGAAAGCAATGAAGTTGCTGAGGAATCTATTCAAGATTCTGAAGAATCAACTTTATTGGCTGATGTATTGGCAGATGATTCTTTATCAACTGATTCAGCTAGTTCCGGGTTGTCATTTGAAGAGTTTGCTACCGAGAATCCTTTTTATGCGGTTCTATATCCTAATGTGAACCAGCAAACAGGTCAGTTAAATCCAGGTCCTGTTGTAGGTGTTTGTGCGGTGAAAGATACTGCTCAAGTAAATACATACTTAAATGATCAAGCGATAATTAAATTATTTCCTGTGGATGTAGTTTTTTCTTATACTGTTAAGCCTTATGATCCTGATGGTAAATTTGTCCAGCTAGTAGCTTTAAAATCTAATAGGGGTGGTAAAGCAGCTATGGAAGGGGATGTTGTAACTGATGCTAATGAGGCATTTGGACAATTTTCTTCAACTGCTGAGGTGTCAATGGCAATGAATGCTGAAGGTGCAAAGCAGTGGAAAAGATTAACTGCTGATAATATTGGAAAGTCTGTGGCTATTGTACTGGATGGTTATGTTTATTCGTATCCAACCGTACAGGCTGAGATTGCTGGCGGTAGATCTTCTATCACAGGAGATTTCACTTTAGATGAGGCAAAAGATTTGGCTAATATTTTAAAGTCAGGAAAATTACCAGCACCTGCTCGTATTATTGAAGAAGCAATTGTAGGTCCCTCATTAGGGGAAGAAGCAATAAGTTCAGGTATGTCGTCATTTATTTTAGCTCTTATCTTAGTATTAATTTATATAGCATTCTATTATGGCGGTGCAGGATTAACTGCTAATACTGCCCTTTTAGTGAATATCTTCTTTATTTTCGGGGTATTGTCATCTTTAGGGGCTGTACTGACATTACCTGGCATTGCAGGTATTATCTTAACTATTGGTATGTCAATAGATGCAAATGTGCTTATTTATGAGCGTATTCGTGAAGAAATGAAAAACGGTAAAGGATTGAAATTAGCAATTACAGATGGTTATAATAGTGCTTATAGTTCAATTATTGATGCTAATGTTACTACATTATTAACGGGAATTATTCTTTATACTTTTGGAACAGGACCAATTAAAGGTTTTGCGACTACACTTGTTATTGGTATTTTAACTTCTTTATTTGCAGCAATATTTATTACTCGTCTAATTATTTCATCAAGATTAGCTAAAGGCAAAACTATCTCCTTTGCAACTAGAATGACTGAAGGAGCATTCCAAAATATTAATATTGATTTTGTTAAAAAAAGAAAAAGATTTTATATATTATCATTTGTTGTGATTTTATTGGGGGTAGGATCCTTATTTAATAAGGGTTTAAATTATGGAGTTGATTTTGTAGGAGGAAGAACTTACGTTGTTAGATTTGTTGAAACTGTAGACAATGAAGCTTTAAGATCAGCTTTGTCGGCTGTATTTGTTGATGAAGATGGTTTAAGGTACTCGCCACAGGTTAAGACTTTTGGTAATGATAATCAAGTTAAGATTACTACTTCATTTATGATTGAGAGTAATGAGATCACTACTGATGAAGTAGTAGAATCAAAATTATCAGAGGGCTTGGCAACTACTAGTCTTGAGTATGAGATTATGAGCTCACAAAAAGTAGGTCCTACTATTGCTGATGATATTAAAGATGCAGCTCTATGGTCAATTATCTTCTCGTTAATAGTAATTTTTCTATATATTCTAGTAAGATTTAGAAAATGGCAATTTAGTTTAGGTGCAGTTGCTGCAGCTTTTCATGATGTACTCATAGTACTATCTATCTTCTCTATATTTTATGGCATCCTACCATTCTCTTTGGAGATTGATCAGGCATTTATTGCTGCTATCCTTACAATTATCGGATATTCATTAAATGATACTGTGGTTGTTTTTGACCGTGTGAGGGAGTATATTAATAATAATAAGAAGAAAGAGGTACATGAAGTTATTAATGGCGCTCTGAATTCAACACTCAGTAGAACTATCAATACATCTTTAACAACTTTCTTTGTTCTTTTGATAATCTTTATATTTGGAGGAGAAGTAATTAGAGGATTTATGTTTGCATTAATGGTTGGGGTTATAGTTGGTACTTATTCTTCATTATTTATAGCATCTCCTATTATGCTAGATACAATAAAAAAGAAAAACTAATTTTATTAGTTTATAAATTTAATTAAAAAACCCTTTCATTGACAGGGTTTTTTTATTTTTGCTCTATGTTATTATTTATAGGGGGGCCTGAAATCTTGGTGATATTACTTTTTGTTATAATATTCTTTGGTTCAAATAAGATACCAGAACTTGCAAAAGGACTTGGTAAGGCAATGCGGGAAGTAAAAGATGCCTCTAGTGAGATTAAAAAAGAGATTCGTGACAGCGCAAGCTCTATCAAAGATGATTTTAATATAAAGCAATAATGAGTCCTATAATTTTACTGTTATTAGGTTTTGTTTTGTTGTTTTTTGGTGGTGAACTTCTAGTTAGGGGATCGGTATCTTTAGCTCTAATAATGAAAATATCTACTTTAGTTGTAGGGATGACAGTTGTATCTTTTGCTACTTCTGCTCCAGAACTATTTGTAAGCCTTAGGGCAGTATTTGAGGGCAGTAGTAATATAGCATTGGGTAATGCAATCGGATCAAATATTGCAAATATTGCTTTAGTACTTGGAATTACTGCAATCATATTCAGAGTCAAGATCTCAAAGCAAACCTTATCTTTAAATTATCCTATAATGTTTTGCGCATCTTTTATACTTGGGGTCGTATTGTATCTTTTTAATGGTATACCAGTTAATGTTGGATTTTTATTTGTGATTCTACTAATTTTATTTGTTTGGTTGTTAATCGCAAATTCTAGAAAAGAGCATCTAGAAGCTGCAACTAACGTAAGTGGAATTCTAGAGGAAGCTTCGAATGATTCTTTATTAAAGAGTGTCTTGCTGCTAATATCAGGTGTTTTCTTGTTGAAATATGGTGCAGACTTTTTAGTTGACTCTACTAAGATATTGGCTCAGAGTTTTGGTGTCTCTGATAGGATTGTTGCTGTAACTGTTGTCGCAATTGGTACAAGTATCCCAGAGTTGGCTACCTCAATTATAGCAGCATTAAAGAAAGAAGAAAATCTTGCTGTTGGTAATTTAATTGGATCAAATATCTTCAATATTCTTGCTGTATTAGGTATTACCGCTTTTTTTAAAGAAATAAATATGGATGACGCTGCTATATTCTCTTCTGATTATTGCTGGATGATGGCAATAACTTTCTTAGTAGGCTTATTGATTTATATCTTCTCAAAGCAATATATCTCCAGAAAAGAGGGTCTGTTTCTGATGTTGATCTACTTATTATATATGTATACTACGTTAGCTTAATTTATTTAACAATTTGTTGATAAATTGCTGTTGCCTGACCACTTTTCTAATTGTCTTTGAGTATTCTTTTCGATTATATTTGTCTCCATATTAATTTCTAAATTCAAAAAATCTATTATGAGATCTAAATTAGAGTACATTTGGTTGGATGGCTATGCTCCTACTCAGAATATGAGAAGTAAAACTAAAGTTGTTGAAGATTTTGATGGCACATTAGAGTCATGTCCTATTTGGGCCTTTGATGGTAGCTCAACTAGGCAGGCAGATGGGAGTTCTTCCGATTGCTTGCTAAAGCCAGTTGCTATCTTCCCTGATCCTAACAGAATAAACGGATTCTTAGTAATGACAGAAGTTCTAAATGCGGATGGAACCCCACATGATTCAAATGCAAGATCGCAAATAGATGATGATGACGATGACTTTTGGTTTGGTTTTGAACAAGAATATTTTGTAATGGATGTTGAGACTCAACTACCTTTAGGCTTTCCTTTGGGTGGGTATCCTGGACCTCAGGGGATGTATTATTGTTCAGTTGGAGGTAAAAATACACATGGGAGAGCTTTTGTAGAGGAGCATGCTGATTTATGTATTGAGGCGGGTATCAATTTCGAGGGAATCAATCAGGAGGTTGCTTGTGGGCAATGGGAATTCCAGTTGTTTGCTAAAGGGGCAAAAAGGGCAGGTGATGAGCTTTGGGTTTCTAGATATTTATTAGATAGATTAACAGAAGATTATGGCTATTATATAGAGTATCATCCAAAACCAGTTCAAGGAGATTGGAATGGTTCTGGGATGCATGCTAATTTCTCTGATTCTACTTTGAGAGAGTGTGGTTCTCAGAAAATTTACGAGAAAATTTGTGAAGCTTTTCGACCTGTTACCAAAGAGCACATTGAAGTTTATGGCGCCTATAATGATTTAAGATTAACCGGTCTTCATGAGACGGCATCAATTGATGATTTTAGTTATGGGATTTCTGATAGAGGAGCATCAATAAGGATCCCTATTATTACCGTTGAGAAAGGATGGAAAGGATGGCTGGAAGATAGAAGGCCGGCATCTAACGCTGATCCTTACAAGATTGCGGGAAGAATTATTAAAACTGTTAAGTCTGCAAAGCTATAATCATGTTAACAATCAGTTTGTTATAATTCTATTTTTGTGTTTTTATTAAGTTTATAAATTATTGTCTATTTTCGCCATAATTAATAAAAATCTTAAAATGAAAAAAATATTTCGTTTAATAGCCGTTGTTATTTTCTTATTTATGACTTCTCAATCTGAAGTCTATGCTCAAAAGAAAAGCAGGCAGATGAAAAAAGCTGATCAGGCTTTTACCTTAGAGAAATATTCGGATGCCATAAAATTTTATAAAAAAGCGTATAAAAAAACTAAAAATAGGGCTGTAAAAGTTGAGATTATTTTTAAGCAAGCGGAGTGCTATAGGATGTTAGGTAAAATTAAGCAAGCTGCAAATTATTACAAAAGATCAATTAAAGCAAAATATCCAGATGTTGTTGTTTATTTAAGATATGCTGATGTGTTAAGAATGTCGGGTGATTTTGATGAGGCAGTTGCCCAGTATACTAAATACGTGGAGCTTAATCCAACTGATGTTAGGGGGGAGATGGGAATGAAATCTTGTAATTTTGCTTTAAAGTGGAAAGATGTGCCAACAAGATATCAAGTGGAGATAATGTCTGTTGTTAATTCTAGATTTAGTGACTTCTCTCCTGCTTTTGGTAATGAAGATTATTCGGAACTTTATTTTACATCTACAAGAGAAGGAGGTTTAACTAATAAAATAGATGCTCGAACAGGTGAGACCTTTTCAGATGTCTGGTTTACAAAGTTAAATAAGAAGGGAGTGTGGAGTAGGCCAGTTGTGATGACCGAACCAATTAATACAGAAGGTAATGAGGGGTCGGTTTATGTTAATAAGAGAGGGACAACAATGTACTTAACTCAGTGTAAAGTTGAAAAGAAGAAAGACCTTGGATGTGGTATATATGTCTCAGAAAGAAAAGGAAGGTCCTGGGGAGCGACCCAGCTATTGCAGGTTAAGGTTGATAGTAATACTACTATAGGGCATCCAGCTTTAAGCGAAGATGAAAGTATATTAATTTTCTCATCTGATTTGTCTGGTGGTTATGGAGGTAAGGATCTATGGATTTCAGTGAAAGAAAAAAGAAATAGATGGAGCGATCCTATAAATTTAGGTCCGCTAGTGAACACTCCTGGTGATGAGATGTTTCCTTTCTTAGCTAATGATGGTGTAATATATTTTGCTTCTAATGGACATGTTGGAATGGGAGGATTTGATATTTATAAAACTTCTAAGGATGAATATGGAGCATATACCCTTCCTGTAAATTTAAAAGTTCCTGTCAATTCTACTGGAGATGATTTTGGAATGATTGTTGAAAAAAATGGAGAAAGAGGATACTTTACTTCAAATAGATCTGGAGGCAGAGGAGGTGATGATATCTATCAATTTGAATTGCCAGCTCTTAATTTATCTGTTCAAGGGATTGTAACAGACTCAAAAACTGGAGCTATTATGACAGGTGTAAAGGTTCAGTTAATTGGGAGTAATGGTACTGCTAATGAGGTTTTAACTGATAATACAGGTAAATATTCATTTAAACTAGAACCATTAGTGTCGTATGAGATTATTGCAGATAAGACCGGTTATTTAACTAAGATTGAAAGAGCAACTACTGAAGAAATTGAATTCAGTAAAGATTTTATTGTTGACTTACATGTTGATCCAATTAAGAAAGAGATTATTCTACCTTTAATTAAGTATGATTTTAATAAATTTGATTTA
>MDSV01076395.1_pt1 | contig 60150 bp, 63 predicted proteins | sample 810851 | NCBI WGS metagenome assembly MDSV01 (sample SAMN05326640, study PRJNA326480) | marine metagenome | isolation source: seawater | place: Atlantic Ocean: North East | collected 2012
TGCTTTTACCGGTAAATTGATCTTCTATATGATCATACACATTACTAACAAATGCGCGCCTACCGTTTTTTTCCCAAATTGAAAGTCCTTTTTTAGGATGAAATCCTGATTTTATTAAACTGATGATCGCATCTTCCCGATCGGGATACGTTTTTCCCTGTGTACTGTAATGCTCATTTAATTCCTGATCGGTAATAGTTTCCTTATCCTGCGAGAATATAAAAGGAAATTCACTTTTAATAATACTCATGTCCTTATCCATATGCTAAAGTTAGACGAAATAACTTGTTATATATCCTAATAGGATACTATCCTTTGTCAAATTATTAGATTAATCACCATGCTTTTACAAATAGACGCCTATAATAAAGATAACCTCCCCATGCACGAGATTGCTAATCGTATGGGTATCTCACGCTCCCATTTCCAAGCATTTAAAGCTGGACGCAAAGGCATGACACTACATAATCTTGAAAAGCTTGCTGACGTTCTAAAATGCAAGCCTTCACAGCTTTTACCCCAAGACTGGCAGACATTATCAGCTTCAGACAGTGATACCATTATTACGTTATGTGAATGCGTAATATCCTATGCTAATAAATTTAATATAACCGATGCCAATCAACAATCTAAAGTCATTGCTGCTCTTTTATTTGACTTCCAAACCAATCCCACAGAAGACGATCTGCGCACCTATTTCAAACTTGTTTCATTTTCTTAATTGACAACCATACCAGTACTCTATTAGGATACCATTAGGTATCTTGGAGGATTACTATGGAACGTTACACCAACCTATGGCTACATGAAGATGGTACATGTTTATCGGAAGGGCCATGCCATTCAACCATGAACTTAGCATGTCGTGATATTATTAGTTATACATCCTGTTTTAATAGCCAAGGTTATTACTATCACGCCACTTATATTGAGAATCTAAAGACAGGTGAACTCAAAAAAATCGATCTAACCGACGATGTTCGATTATTTGATCATAGCATTCAAACATCACTTTATGAGCGCTACCCTATTCCAATCCGCTAAAAGTATGTCCACTTCCATGGGTTTACCGCACTACGGTTTACCAAAGGCTGGTAAACTTGACCGAAGGTTTACCAGATGATGGTTTACTACCTTACAGTAAACTGTACTACCGTTTACCAGCACTTCGTTTACTGCACTCGAGTTTACCAGAAGTAAGTTTACCGTATTGTGGTAAACCAAGTAACGAGTAAACGAGCCTAGCGTTTACTAGAATATCGTTTACCGGCTTGTGGTTTACCAAACGCCCGTTTACCTCATGCCAGTAAACGGGTATTAAACCAGCCATAAATCCTCCTGTTCGGTAATTATACCGAGAGTTATGCCACTTATTCTTACTGTACGGGTAACTCTATTTCGCGTATTACGGTAAACCGTAATATCGTAAACGGTAAACCGTAATACCGTAAACCGTACGAGCGTAAACCACATGCATACCTATATTATCACTGTTGCCAATCAGAAAGGTGGCGTTGGCAAGACAACACTAGCCATGCAAATGGCTGGTACTCTTGGACGCCAAGGCAAATCTGTATTAGTAGTGGATGCAGATCCACAAAATACTGCAACACGCTGGGCCGCAAGCGCAGACGATGACGCCCCATTTCCTGCAAGTGTTGTCAATTTAAGTGCCGCAGGTAGTAAAATTCACAAAGAAATACAGAAATTTGTTGGTAAATACCATTTTATCTTTATTGATTGTCCACCTTCTATGGATAGTCCGGTATCACAAAGTGCCCTTGTTATTTCAGATATGGCGCTTATCCCCTTGACACCATCACCTGCAGATTTTTGGGCTACAACAGGTATTAAAAACTTACTTGATATGGTGGAACCAATTAATCCATCTTTAAAAAAGATGATTGTCCTTAATAATAGCCAGCATCGTACAAATCTTGCCAAAGATGTTATTGATGCCCTTGAAGATATGAATATTCCAATCGCCGAACACATGCTTAGCCCACGCACAGCTTACAAAAAATCATCTTTATTCGGCCAAACAGTACATCATTTAGGAAAAGAAGCCATAAAGTCAATTGAGGAAGTTGATGAATTAACCGAAGAGATCATGCTGATTTTAACTGGCAAATTAAAACGTCAGTATGTCTGGGGGAACCCATGGATAATGCACCACCTTGTGCATCATCATAACTTTGCTTTAGCTGCTTAACATAATTAAAAGGATTGGACATCATGGTAAAACGATCAGACCTGAAAAGCAAACTGACCGCTACTTTAGAGCAAGAAGATGCTAAGGTTAAAGAACGCTTCGAAAAGGCCGATAATATCTTTGTTAAACCACAAGATCCCATAAAAATTGATACAAAAGTAGCAAATAGTGACATTAATGCCACAGCAGCACGCTTTCCTGTATCATTAAAGGTAACTTCTGAAGAAAATAATAAGATAGAAGAAATGCTACTTATGGCTGCACAAAGAGGTGCCAGACTCAGCAAAAGCGACTTTTTAAGAAGTGCCTTGCATATGCTTTTGGACATGCAACCTTCGGACAAATCACAACTTATAGATAGTATCATTGAAAGTAAACGAAGTGACAGTAAACCGTAGTACGGTAAACCATCGTCTAGTTTACTCTTACTAATTTACATAAATCATTATAAATAAGGAAAGTTTACCGTCATGTGGTAAACCAGAATGTGGTAAACCAAAAAAACAACTCCCATTAACACTACTTATGATTGTTTATCTTAAAAAAGCAACAACAGCACAATACTGCAGTTACTGTATTAACCTTCTTTGTTGTTGTTGTTTTATATAAATAACAAACATATATAAGCCGGAAAAAATCAAGTGCATTTTATCTATAAATAACAGAGCATTGCGATGGATAGTTTATAAAATTCTGGGGCAAAGTATCCAAAAATGTGGGTAAAGTATCCAATTTTTGGGGCAAAGTATCCAAAAACGGGGGCAAACTATCCAATTTTACTAACATATTGATTTTCAGTGTTAAAAGTGATGTATTTGCCTAAAAAAGCTATAAATTGGATAATTTCTGGGGCAAAGTATCCAAAAATGGGGGCAAAGTATCCAATTTATAGGCCAATAAGCACACTGTGTGATGATGCCCTTGGTAGTTAACAATTTGCAATTGAAAAAAACCCATGATAGCATCATCAGGTATCAGCACTGGTTGTGTTGGTGTGGAACCAAAATCGGTTAAGGGGAAATGTTACAACAGCCATTTCAGGAAAGTTTGTTCGCTTTTGCTAGTCTTACCTGTGTTACCGTACGGGAAGGTTTTGTGAAGTTTGCTATGCAGCATGGGGGGAAACGGTGATGGCATTTGATGAGACACCGACACTCGTTCCACTTCCAGACCCGTATCTGGCATGCGAGCATGAGCAGGGTGAAGCAGTTTTTGCTGATGAGCATGGGGAACGTACAATCTGGGCGCATGCTGTTTTTTGTCAGTGTACACTGCCCATTCGCGCATTACCAGACGACAAACGGTTTTACAATGTTCAGCATGGAAATGTTTCACTAATGCTTCAAGCCGGCCACTATCGTGACCATCAAGGATTGATTCATGAACAGTTTGTACCATCGGGGCCCAAGGCACGTATTTTATTTGCTTACATCATAGACCGAGCCCGATCTTCTGGCTATCCGGTTATTGATATGGGAAAAAATCTTTACCAATTTATGCGCCAGAACAATGTTCCTGTGGGAAGCAAAAATCGTGATGAATTAGTTAATCAAGTTAGAAACATAACAGCCAGTGATATATCGGTTGGCATGTGGGCTGAGACTGCCAAATCAGAAGTTTCCCAAACGCGGCAATTTAAAGTTGCAAGTACCATTTCATTTTGGCGCGATAAGCAAGTGGAGCGTTCTGAAAAAGAATGGGATCCTATCATTAATCTTTCCGATGATTTTATGACCATCTTGGATAATCATACGTTCGAAATACGTGTTAGGCCTTTAATCGAACTGCAAAGTAGTCCAAGGGCAATGGACATGTACATGTGGCTGACGTATCGTGTACATAAATTGAAACATACAGTAAAAATATCATATCAAGATTTACATTCTATATTTGGATTGCAAACACGCGATATACGCGACTTTAAAAAATCATTCAGACAATCAATAGAGAAAGCTTTGCCATATGTGCCAATTGCAGATGTGGATTTTACTAGTGAAAAAAATCATCTGATTATACGTAATCAAAAGCATCGTATTCATGCGGTAGGCGGAAAGACAACAGAACCTGCTACGTCTAATTTACCAGTTGAAGGGGTCTTTGGTGATTTAAGGGAACTTGGGTTGTCTGTAAAATCAATCGAAAAATTAGTGCAAGAAACCCGAGAAATTGAAATACAGCAAGCCCTTACATTAACAAAACAGCGTATGGATACGGCTAATGTTAATAATCCTGCAGGATTTTTTCTGAAAGCTTTGAAAGGGCAGTGGGAGTTGCCCAAATCAGTTCAGCAGACCAAGGACGATCATTCTGCTGAGGCGGTTACAGAATTTGATGAAGAATTTGAAAAAACCATTGAGTGTAAAGAATGGAAAATAGTACGGGATAAAATGCACAAACGATTTGGTGTACAAAAATTTCATTCGTGGTTTAAAGGATTGGAATTAATAAAATATGAATCGGATACTGTAGTGTTAAGGGCACCAACACCTTTCATTCGTGACTGGATCAAGCGGCACTATGTAAATGATTTTAAGGCTGCATGGAAGTCTGTGGATAATAGTATTACGTCCGTTGATGTAGTGAGTCCTAAAAAAAATTAGTCAGAATATTTTCGTAGTCAGTGCTAGCATTCGATTGCCCGATCGGGATGACTGTAGGATAAGTACCATGATTCACTGATCGGGAATTTTTCTTGGCATAGTGTTCTTTACCCGTAAAGGGTCACGACATGTTCCATGCGCTTATAGCGCCCTTGACGGGCATCACCCTATGCAAAAACTATCCAACATTACCAAAGAAAAAGCACGCACCATAAAGGTGCGCGTATTTCAAAGGTAATGATCAAAGGAGAGAGAGTCATGGAGACATTCATCACATTAAAACATCAACAAAAATCGTTCCGAGTTCTTGTGTATAAGAATCAATATTGGCTGGCAGTAGAAGATATAGATCTTTCTTTGAGCAAGAAAATTAATTACAAAATAGTTGAACAATTACCTGATAGCAGCATATGTTATTATTATCACAAGGAGTTTGGATCTTCACATGCAAGATGGTTTATTGCTCCCTTTGCACTGATGCTTATTGCTGATAGGCATGTCATCACTGAAATACAAGAACTAATCAGATGGTTTTATCAGGAAGGACTGCCAGCATTATGTAAGAGCTATGTCAGACCTTCTAGAAAACATATTGCGTATTATTTGACTGCAATACGGAAAATACAATGCGCATTGATAGAGCCTGAAGGACAAGAGCAAACCACAAGGAACCATCTTTTGGTACTTGAACAATTAAGTTTATGGCTAAAAGAATTATAACTTCAGGGTATGGGTGAAGGTTGGTAGTGACAAGATAGGGAAGGGGTGCTGATTATTTGACTTAGCTTGATAGCTTCAGTAGTTGGTGTCCCTTTTCTTTTACACTACCATCACCATTGACATAATCATATAATGTAGTTGTCGTCATGCCAAGTTGACGAGCAATGTCTGCCGGTTTAGTTGATGGATCTTTCATGGCACTGATTGCCATTTTCAATTTTGTGCGTGTCATTTTCCTGGGGCGACCTCCCAACCGACCGCGTGCGCGTGCAGCAGTTAATCCTGCAACTGTGCGTTCTTGAATTAGATCTGCTTCAAATTCGGCTAATGCAGCAAATATGTTGAATATGAGTTTGCCATTTGCGCTAGTTGTATCAATATATGATCCTTGGCCAGAAAGCACTTTTAAGCCTACTTTGCGTGCATTTAGGTCTTCTACGAAACGAATCAAATCTCTTAAGTTACGCCCAAGACGATCAAGTCTCCATATCATAAGCGTATTTCCAGGTTGAAGTGCTTTCATGCACTCATTGAGCCCAGGCCTGGAATCATTTCTTCCTGTAGCATAATCTTCGTATATGCGGTCCTTACTAACTCCGTGTGTAATAAGTGCATCCCTTTGCAAGTCAAGCGTTTGACTACCATCATTCTTTGATACGCGTATATAACCAAGTGTGATCATGGCTCCTCCATCAGAAAACTCGTCTTATAGCTAACATATCTGATGTTGATTTTCTTAACAAGTTTTCTTGTGATTAAAATAAGGGTAGGGAAGTTAAAAATAATTTGTCAGATAAACGTCCGTTTTTCTGACTGTAATTTATATTCTAATCATTGCCCAATTTACACATTGTGGCACATAGGGCCATAGCGACTCCGCTTTTTTGGTCTTTTTAGAAGATAAAGCACTCGGTAATTCTGATCATATATATCATATTGATCTGATGGAATGCTTCACAACTGTGTTTGTCGTAAAGAATATTGTGGTTAAGAAAATACGAGCAGTTCAATTTTGTTAAATTGCTCAGGGAGATCGGGGTTACACAAAAAAAATGAACGTAGAATCTCATACTCTTGAGTTATTAAAAAATAATCCAGGCTCTAGAAAATCAGTTTTGTTATAAAACTTATTATGATTTAAGTTCTTTGGCTTTGCCCCACAATTGATCCATCTTTTTTAAACGCCATTCTTATATCAGAAATTATTTTGAAGTTGATAGTTTACCCATCAACCATGAAAAGGAAGTCATGTCTGTGTAGCATTGCGCTACAAGGTAACAAAAGACATTGACTGATTGGAATAGCTCGTGCAGCGCGAAAACATGAGGGTATTAAAATATAATTCAGACCCGATTGCGCTGACCGCAAAATAAATATAGTTTGACATCTAATCATTTTTATTGTAATGATCTTGGTGCTTTACATTAAGTGTTAACGTGGTGTTATGAATAACCTATTTACTTTTATCTGTTTTATTGGAGTGGCCTTCTCTATTGGTTTGGTTCCTCAATGCTCTTATGCTCAAGATTTTTATCGTCAATATGATCACTGGGCTGTGTATACTACTCATGAGAATGGACAAAAACTATGTTATATGGTCAGTTATCCAGAAAGAGAAACAGGTAATTATAGTTATAGAAGTAGACCATATGTTATGGTAACTTCCGTTAATGGTAAAGCTGAACAAGTCAGTGTAACTGGTGGGTATCGTTACAAAAAAAGAACGGAACCAAGAGCGATTATTGATGGTAAAGAATACAGACTCAGTGTGACCTCAGGTGAACTTGCTTGGTTTAAAACCGCAAAATATGATCGTATTACGATTCATAAAATGAAGAAAGGTATGAAACTTAAAGTAAAAGGAACCTCAATAAAAGGAACCTATTCGATTGATACCTATTCACTTCGTGGCTTTACCAAAGCATATAACAAGATAAAGCAACTATGCCGTAATCGGAATAAAACTGACGTATAAAATTACATATTATTTTAAACTAAAAAACAGGGTAATAAACGTGACTAATGCAGCATTAGCAGAATATATTTGGTTAGATGGAGCGCTTCCGGTGCGTCAACTACGTTCAAAGTCTAGGGCGATTAAAGCTTCAGAAAATCCATCATTAGAGGATTTCCCAGAATGGAGCTTTGATGGGTCTTCTACCGGACAAGCAACAGGTGATGATTCAGATTGTATTCTAAAACCTGTTTCATTTGTAAAAGATCCTATTAGAGGAAGTGGTAATTTCTTGGTGATGTGCGAGGTGTTTGATGCCGATGGTTCTGCGCATAAATCAAATTCTAGGGCCCAGTTGAGGCAAGTTCTTGATGCGGGTGCATCTGAACAAGAGCCGTGGGTTGGTTTTGAACAAGAATATACTTTGTTTACCAAAAACACGCCATTGGGTTGGCCAGAACATGGTTTTCCTGCTCCACAAGGCCCGTATTATTGTGGTGTAGGATGTGAGCAGATATTTGGCCGTGAAATAGCAGAAGAACATGCGGATTTATGTTTGGAGGCGGGCATTGTCTTTTATGGTATTAATGCTGAAGTAATGCCTGGACAGTGGGAGTTCCAAATAGGATACAGGGGCTTTGACAATGAAGATCCAGGCGTGCTGAATATTTCTGATCATATGTGGCTTGCGCGGTGGTTACTACACAGAATTAGCGAGAAATACGGCGTACATGTTTCATTTGATAACAAGCCCATGAAGGGAGATTGGAACGGTGCCGGCATGCATACTAATTTCTCGACTACTCAAACAAGAGATAAAGATGGTGGACGTGCGGCTATCCAAGAGGCCGTAAAACGTTTGGGTAGCCAGCATGATGATCACATTCCGCTTTATGGCGAAGGTTTAGAGGAGCGATTAACCGGAGATCATGAAACATCAAGCATTGCCGAATTTAGCGCAGGTGCTGCGGACAGAGGAAGTTCTATTCGAATTCCTAAGCCCGTGGAACAAAAAGGTTATGGATATTTTGAAGATAGGCGTCCTGGCGCTAATGCAGACCCATATCTTGTTGCTGCAAGAATATGTGCTACAGTATGTGATATTGATGAATCTGGAGCGTCATTCTCAAATTGGCCAAGAGAAGAACTCAAGAAGCATGGTAGCTAAGGCTTTATTAGTGCCAAATATCATATCATATTGAAACTATACGATATGATTGAGAGATTTATGTAGGAGTTTGGTAAACTATAGTTTACCAAACTCCTTTTTTAATTCTTGATAGTTAAATATATTTAACTATAATATAATATATAGCGTATTTAGTGAAATATATTTAACCGGCGATGTATGGCTGAACTTTTATGGGGCAACGTATATTTTAATGAGCATTTTGCTGGGGTCTTGCGTGAAGATCCTGGTGGAAGGGTTGTTTTTACGTATGATTCGGCTTACCTTGAGCATAATGGATCTGCTGCTATTGCTCATACGTTACCTTTGCAGTTTGAGCCACATATTAGCAATGCAGGGCTACATCCTTTTTTTGATAATCTTGTTGCTGAGGGTTGGTTAAGGGATGCCCAGATGCGTTTACTTGGAAAGCGTCAAGTAAGTTGTTTTGAGCTACTACTTTCTTTTGGTCAAGATTTAGCAGGAGCTATTTCTGTTATAGATCCAGAGCCAGCATCGATCGATGGTGCTTTGTTAGAAGAAGAAGATATCAAAGAAATGGCTGTTTTGGCAGGACGCGCCTCGCTTTCAGGGATTCAGCCCAAGTTGCTTGCAAAAGAAACAAAAGGCGTACTACATCCTGTTAAGGTTGGAGAAATCAGCACTCACATTATAAAATTTCCTTCAAACCGTCATGATGATTTGGTTGTGAATGAGTACTTGACTACGCTAGCCCTTAAAACATTACTTCCAGATGATAGGGTGGTTGATTTGTGTGTTGGCGAAATACAAGGTTTTGATGAACAAGTTTTGATTATTAAGCGCTTTGATCGTGACAATTCAGGTAGCCGTATTCATTTCGAAGAATTTAACCAGTTATTAGGTTACAAATCTGCCGCCAAGTATGACGGTGCATATAAGGATCTTGCAACTTTTATTAATACGACACAAAATTGCCTGCCTACAGAAAATTATCGTATATATCAGCGAATTCTTGCGGGAATTTTGCTGGGGAATACAGATATGCACTTGAAAAATTTTGCGATGCTACATACACCATCTGGTTTGCGTTTAACGCCGTCTTACGATCAGGTGGCAGCAACGATGTATGATTATAAAACCCTAGCATTAGCTATTTACAATACCCACAATCTAAATATTGGTAAATTAGGGCCGGCAAATATTATACGACTAGGTGAGGAGTTTGGTTTAAGTTCACCTGCCATCAAAATGGCGGTAGATGCTATTTCAAAACATGTAGAGACAGCAAAGAATGTTATTATCGAAGCTGAATTAGGTACACAGACAATAAAGGATTATCTCATTACAATGATAGGTAAACGATGGAACAACATATTTGCCTCGATTGGCAGGCACTTGTTAAAGAAGCAATAAGGCGCCGTAAAGATCAGAAATTAAGTCAGGAGAGGCTGGCAATACTTGCTGGTGTCAGTAAACCGACACTCAATAGTTTTGAACAGGGGAAAACTAGTATTACTATGGAGTCTGCTCTTAAGATACTGACTATCTTAGGGTTAACACGCAATGGATAACCCTTGGTTTTGACTTGGCAGCTTGGTTCTTGAGCGTTACTTATGGTTCTTATGAATTCCAATAGCACCAGTTTCTAGAATAGGTGCAGCATCAAGCTCTTTTGCTTCCATTAGTTCTACAATTCTTTGTAAGGATAAAGAAATCGTTGATTGTTCAAGTGGTGTTAACTCGCTTAGAGCTGCTGCAAGTGTTTCTTGCAATGGAGAGGGGGCCTGTGTAACAAACTTATTTCCTAGTTTGGTTACATAAATAAGAACTTGCCTGCGATCTTCTTCGCTTCTTTTCCTCTCAACATATTTTTTGGCCTCTAGACGGTCAATAATGCCTACCAATGTACTTGCGCTTAAGTGAACTTCTTTTGAAATAGAAGCAATGGTCAAAGGCCCGTGTTCGGCGATTGCAAGTAATGTGATCAGTTGGGGGGCTGTAATATCGTGCTGCATGCTGAGCTTACGAGAATGTATATCAACTGACCGTATAATTTTTCTGAGATTTTGGAGAATTTTAAGGTCATGGCGTTCATCCTCAATTGCAGGCATAGAACTACCATTAGGTTGGTCAGACATACGCATTTTACCTGTCATTAACATCTTTATACTTCTAGGGCTAGTGATTATAGTTCAAATTATTGCTTATGAGAATAGAATAATTTTATTAAGTTGTTCTTTTTTATGCTCATTTCTTTTTCTAAATAATAGCAAATAACCTTGATCATTCTTTGTTTTCTTGAATAAGGGGATATGCTCCATCTTTGTCATGGGTTTCATTTCCTGTGACAGGGGGATTAAACACACAGACCATGCGCATATAGTTTGTAGCTTTTAAGATATGTGGGTCATGATGATTAAGAGCATAGAGTACACCCGGCTCAATAATATAATTTATGTCATTATTCTTGTCATATAACGAGCCATTTCCTTCAATACAATAGACTGCTTCAAGGTGGTTTTTATAATGTAGTTCAAGTTCTGCTCCTGCTCGAATAATGGTTTCGTGCATAGAAAAACCCATTCCATCTTTTTGTAACAAGAGTCTTCTGCTGGTCCAGTCATCGCTAACAACTTCACGATCAGTTCCGGGAATTTCTGTAATATTTCTAACAATCATACATACCTCTTATAAATGATTTGTTCTTAATGTAACGATGTTGTGTTGTTGCTGCTGCCTATGGTGAATAACAGCCTGATAGGCATCTTCTATGATTGTAAGCCCTTTGGCTAAATCTTCGTGAGCAATGGTTAATGCAGGCAACAATTTCAGTGCTTGGCCGGTACTGCCGCAGGTTTCAATAATTAATCCATTATCAAAACATTGACGTTGAATATCGCCAGCTAGGTCTGGATATTGTTTTGATTCAAGGGCCCATACTAATCCTTTGCCACGTAGTTCAAAATCATATTCGGGATATTCTTTACAAATTTTCTCCAAGGATTCTTTGATTATATTTCCTTTTTCTTTGATTTCTTTTGAAAAGTGGCTGTCTTTCCAATAGGTTTGAATGGCTTTTTTTGCCGCAACAAATGCTAAATTATGGCCTCTGAATGTGCCATTATGTTGTGCAGGTGTCCAGATATCGAGTTCAGGGCGGAACAACACTATTGCCATTGGTAGGCCATATGCACCAATTGATTTTGACAATAAAACAATGTCGGGGGTGATGCCGGCTTCCTCAAAACTAAAGAAGTTCCCTGTTCTACCACATCCCATTTGAATATCATCGACAATCAGCATGATATTAAATTCGTTGCATATTTTGCGTATTCCTCTGAGCCAACGAGGGCTTGCAACATTAACACCACCTTCACCTTGGATGCATTCTAAGATGATCGCGGCAGGCAAATTAACGCCACTGGAGTTGTCTTTTAAGTATTGGCGTATGTAGGCAATGGAGTCATCAACATTATCGGAATAGCCACAATAGGGCATAAAGGTGGTGTATTGAGAATGTGTTCCGGGTATGCCTTCTTTATGATAATTATTACCAGTAACGGCGAGCGCACCTGAGGTCATGCCATGAAAGCCATTAGTGAATGAAATGATATTTACCCTTGAAGTAACTTTACGTGCGAGCTTGATTGCTGCTTCAACAGAGTTCGTGCCGGTAGGTCCACAAAATTGTATACGATAATCGAGGTTTCGGGGCTTTAAAATATTCTGATGAAATGTTTCAATAAAGTCATTCTTTGCTAATGTTGCCATGTCCAATCCGTGAACAATGCCATCTGATTCAAGATATTGGATAATTGATTCTTTGAATAAATCGTTATTGTGGCCATAATTTAGTGTTCCTGCTCCAGCAAGAAAATCAAGATGTGCATTGCCTTCATTGTCATAAATATAGGAGCCTTTGGCTTTTGTTGCCATAAAAGGAAAACTCCGCACATATGATTTGACATTGGATTCTAGAGGATGAGATGGATCTTTCTTTTTGTGTGCGGTCATGAGTTACTCTCCAAGTTGATGATGGTTAAATGGTCCAATAACAAGCAGTGGTTCAGCCTCGTGCTGATCACTAAAATGGGATGAATGTAAGAAATCTTTTTCGTGAAGTTGGGTCTCCAGTGTATTGGCAATTTGCTTAAATACAGAACGAGATGCATGGTTAGATGCTGCCACTGTTGTATGAATACGGTCAATGTTATTACATACTGCGCGTTTCAAAATATCGATAATCATATTATGTGCTAGTTTCTTGCCACGATAGTTTGCATGGACAATCATTTGCCACACAAAAAGAGTAGATGGAATTTTCGGAGGCAGGTAAGCACTTACATAGGCTATGACGTTGCCATTATCTTTAACGACACAGCAGGTGGTGTCAAAGTGATGCGATAACAAAAGATAGCTATACTCGGAATTTGTATCTAATACGTTAGATTCTGATACCAACTGATGAATAGCTGCCGCATCATCTATTGTTGGTTGGCTGTAAATAAGTGTCATGTAAGATTGTGTATTGGTTAATCATAAAAATTTTACCCATTATAATAAGAGAAATTAATATTACAAGAAAAATAATTTGAACTCAAACTATTATAGTGGTAATAATAATGACCATTGTTATTAATTTAAGCTAGGGATAGATGATTATGAGAACAGCATTGTCATTTGAAATATTGCAAACACTTATCTGTAAGGCAAAGCAAGAAGGTGCTGATGCAGATAAAGTGGTTTCATTGTTAGAACAAAAAAATATTATTGTTGATCGTGATGCAAGAGCGTATCTTAACCAACAGCTAGGTTAACTAGTACAGGTTCCTTATTATAAACATCGCATAAATGTTCTTTGATGTTATCAACGATTTATTCTATTTCTGCTTTATTGGTTAGTTTTGCCATTTTATGTTTGGGTCATGGCCTACACAACACATTGCTTGGTGTGAGGGCAACGATCGAAAATTATCCTGAATGGATTACCGGGTTGATGATGTCTGGTTATTTTGCAGGGTTTATTGTGGGTACGTATATATGTGCTAGATTGATCCCCTCTATTGGTCAAATTAGAACGTTTGCGGTGTTTGCATCCGTAGCATCTGCGATCTCATTACTGCACGTATTATTTATTAATGAAATTACATGGATTATTCTGAGAATATCATATGGTGTCTGCATAGCAGGGTTGTATATGGTGATCGAAAGCTGGTTGAATGCGTTGTCGAGTCCATCAAATCGTGGGCGTATTTTATCAGTGTATATGGTGATTAGTTTTTTAAGTCTTGCGCTTGGGCAAGTTTTTATTTTTACTGCAGAACCTAGCGAATATACGTTGTTTGCGGTTGTTTCTATTTTAATTTCGTTCTCTTTAGTGCCAATAACAACAAGTAAAGCAAGCCAACCAGAAGATATTTCTACCGAGTCGTTTGGGTTTATTCGATTATTTAATATCTCTCCACTGGCAACTATTGGAGCAACTGCATCGGGATTGTCCATTGGTGCTTTTTGGGGGTTGGGTGCAGTCTTTTTTACTAATATGGGATTGCCATCACAAGATGTTGCTTTGCTTATTGGTATTACCTTCTTGGGAGGTTTGGTTTTTCAATGGCCCATTGGCTATTGTTCAGATGTTTTGGACCGGAGGATGACAATTGCAATTGTCATTTTGTGCCTGACCATGGTGTGTATTGCCTTTATTACTAATGTTGATCATACGATGAAACATATTGAGACTCATTTAGCGGTGTTGGCACTGTTATTTGGTGGCTTTGGTTACACGCTTTATTCATTATTTATTGCGCTAGCAAATGATTTTCTTGAACCTAAATACATTGTTAAGGCAAGTGGAGGGTTAATTGTATCGCATGCAATTGGTGCTATTCTTGGTCCTATTGTGGCATCTGGATTTATGTTTATTTGGGGAAATACCGGTTTATTTATTTTTATGGCAACGATTAACCTATTTATGCTCATTGTTGCTCTGATTAGGGTGATTAATGGTAGGAAAATTCCTCAGCACACAAGCGAGAATTTTGTATCTATTCCTAAGGCAGGGTTTGGCGTGATTGAACTTGATCCAAGAGCAGATGACATACGATGATTATATTAAGTTTTTGTTTATGTTTACTTGTATTTGTTGCGATCGGGGTTCTGTCGGTACTAAAAAATCATCATACGAATGTTGACTATCTCATAGCCGGGCATAGTGTGAGACCTTGGTTAGTCGCATTGTCGGCAGTAGCAACGAACAATAGTGGCTACATGTTTGTTGGCATGATAGGTTACACCTATATGGTGGGGCTTTCCTCGGTATGGTTGATGGTTGGCTGGATAGTAGGTGATTTTATAGCATCATTATTCATACACAAGAAATTGCGAATTATCACTCAAGAGCAAGGAGTTCTGAGTTTTGCCGGTGTGCTGAGCCAATGGCATGGAAATAATTACAAATTACTTCGCCTTATTGGTGGGATTATTACAATTGTTTTTTTGGGTACTTATGCTGCAGCGCAACTTAATGCTGGCAGTAAGGCATTGCATACGTTATTTGGTTGGGACTATGCTGCAGGTGCGATGATTGGTGCGGTGATGGTGGTACTATACTGCGTAGCAGGGGGAATAAGAGCATCAATATGGACCGATGCTGCGCAGTCGTTTGTCATGTTTGCTGCCATGGCGATATTGTGTGTTGTCTCCATTAATACAGTTGGTGGAATATCTGAAATATCCGATGCACTAGATGAGGTCTCACCGAGTTATATGCAACTCTTTCCTGAAGCAACCATAGTATTTCCTTGGCTTTTTATTATTGGTTGGGTAGTGGCCGGATTTGGTGTAATAGGCCAGCCACATATTATGGTTCGGTTTATGGCGATGGACCAGCCCAAACATATGAATAAAATTAGAATATATTACTATAGCTGGTATATTGGTTTTTATTGTCTAACAATTATGGCAGGTCTAGCCGCTAAATTATTACTTCCAGAGACAACAAATTTTGATGCTGAACTTGCATTGCCTGCATTAGCACAGTTGCTTTTACCTGAAATATTAGTAGGTTTAGTACTTGCGGGCCTTTTTGCTGCGACGATGTCTACTGCAGACTCACAAATTCTTAGTTGTACAGCGGCAGTTACGCGTGATTTTACATTTGGCAAAAAATACTCTTATTTAGTCACTAAACTATCAACATTACTGATTACACTTGCTGCGTTGCTTATTGCCTTGTATGGCAGCAATAGTGTATTTGACTTAGTACTTATTGCATGGTCAGCGCTTGCATGTAGTTTTGGTCCGTTACTTGTTTTACTAACGGCCGGTGTACGCCCATCACAAACACTTTCTATTATTACGGTGATTACAGGGTTAGCTGCCATGTTATTATGGCGATATTTTGAACTGAACTTCTTGGTGTATGAGGTTGCCCCTGGTATGTTGGCAGGCTTTGTGCCGTTTATGACGTATTATGGCATTACTACAATACGTCGTAAAGTTCATCGAGTCCTTTAAAGTTTAAGAGTATACTAGACATTTAAAGGAGCACTTGCTATGTAAGTGCTTATTATAATACAAAATACACAAACACATACGACTAGAGATATTTATGCCCCTTGATGATGCGGCGGCGGCAGCAGAGCCATCTTATAATTACCTTAATGAAAAACAGCAAACGTTTTTGTTTGGTCAATTAGACGCCTTCAAAGACTGGATAGACGAAACTTTTTCATACACTGGCATTGCTGTTGCTGAGTCAGCAGCCATTGTAGCGTTAATGAAATTTATTAACGGAAAAACATCAATGAGTGATGCTGGAGAATATATAAATAGCTTGCAAGGAAGTAGAACCATAGATCCTCGTAGCCCAATTCTTGATATGCGGTTTAGAGGTCAGATAATAAAAAGAATGCAAGAAGTACGTCAGATGATCAGTGCCGACCCTAGTTCTGAGGCGATGAATCAATTATGCAGTTTGAGTAATGACGGTAAAACAATGCCTTCATCACGTTTAATTCAAGTATATCGGCGGATTCATTTTGCATTATCGGTGTTAGAACATGAGGATATTAATATTAACCCTAGAACATTTCCGATTTCTGCTGACCATGTTTTTGGCAAAGATGGTTTCTTGAGTGGAGAGCATAAAGAAAGATTCCTAACTCTACTTACAAGTGGCGAGACAATAACTCCAGACCTTATAAATGAATTGGCAGGAGATAAAAGAATCTTATCTCAAGCGGAACATGATTACTTGGTGCGGTTCACAATATTTTATCGTGAGAATGTAAAACAGGAGGTTCTTTCTCCTTCAGCATTAATGACATACGTTTTTGGTGGAAATGTTTTTACACAAAATGATGAGATTGTTCATGCCGCAACAGCAATTATGACACGTAAAGAACTACCAAACCTAGTTGGGAAAACAGAATCACAGCAAGCAAAGGTTAAAGCATTACTTGAGGAATGGAAAAGTGGCCAACATCAAGAAGAGCTTAAGGATCTGATCGATGCTGTATATAAAGCGCGAGGCATCAAAGAATATCCACCGTACCCGCCAGGTACATTTTTAACCCAAGTTCGTGCTAAACAGGTATTTCCTCAACAACATTTGGAAGTCTTGCCGGTGATTGAACCTATGCTTGCGTTGATGCATGCCTTGGCTATGCACCATCATGGTTTGTTGGCTTTGGCACCGCATGATGATCCAGATACAGTTCTGGAAGATTTAGCGATACAAAGAGGCACCATAGACCCTGTTCGTAGATTAACTGATTGAACAGACAAACTTGGAATAAATGGTCGCCATGACTGAACGTGTTTGCTATATAATATTTCGTAAATGAATAAACAAAATATTATTACGACGGGTAAGTAATAGCGACTTGCAGACAATGAAGGATATAGGTTTATGTATTGGGCAGCTCTGATATTAGCAGGAATCTTTGAAATTGGTTGGCCTTTGGGATTAAAAATTTCCCAAAGTACAGAGCATGTTGTTAAGGGATTGGTTTTAGCAGTGGTGTGCATGGTTCTAAGTGGAGCATTATTGTGGTATTCGCAAAAACAAATTACCATTGGTACCGCTTATGCGGTATGGACCGGTATTGGAGCTGCGGGTACGTTTATGGTTGGGGTGTATTTCTTTGGAGACCCAACTTCATTACTGCGCTATTGCGGTGTGTTGTTTATTTTGCTTGGTGTGGTGTTATTAAAGATGGCAGCTTAATAAGGTTTAGTTGCTTGCATACATAATAAGACGATGAGACCAAAGAATGCGTCCTGGTGACGGTGAATATCTTTCCATATTACTTCTGCGGTGATGCCGTCGGGGTTGGATGCCATGTCGGGTATAAACGATAAGGCAATATCAAAAAGTAACTTGGTATCTGTGTTGACAGTAGAAATGGAGGGTGTGTGGATATTGATGTCCTGAAAAAGCGAAGCGAGCAGCAAGGGTGGAATTTCTCTGCCAACATAACGATTTCCACCATGGTGAACGCCATCTTTGATAACAGATCTGCATTGTTCAAGACTTGGGATTATTGGGCTAAAGATCTGTAGACTGTCATCAATCTCTACAATGCAGACTTTTCCTCCGGGCTTGAGCACTCGATATATTTCTTGAATAGCATCGCCCAGGGAAGATAAATGTTGGAAGACAAGGCGACAATAGACAATATCAAAAGAGTGATCATCATAGGGTATGTCGTAGACAGAGGCCTGTTTGAAAAAAAGATTAGGTGCGCTGTAATGGTTGGTTGCAACGTTTAACAATTCAGAGCTACTATCGATGGCGTGTACATGTGTTTTGGGAAATTCTGTTGCAAACATATAAGCAATGTGGCCGGGACCGCAACCAAGATCAAGTATGGTGTGATTGTCTGATATTCCAGCACTTTTTATAAAGGGAAGGTCGTATTGGTGTGCTAGTGCAGCTTGCCTGTTAAGACGTTCCTGTTCATGCTGTTTTTCAAAAGCACCAAACTTATCATAGTTATATGTATTAGAGGCTGAGGACATTAATCGACCACCTTAATCATTTCTAATAATGACGCATTCACGCTTTTGTCGATACTGCGTATATTCTTAATGTTTAACTCTACTTTAATTTTCTTTTCTTTATCTCGGTAGAAGCCAAAGACTCCTCCTTTATTGGTAAATCCTTTAATATCACTAAGCGTAATGGTTTTGTGTTTTGAGGCCACCAGAAGTATGTCGCGTATATCACCTGAATATGAACTACTGATAAATAAAAAATCGCATTGATCAAAATCAGAGAGTGCTTTTTTATTTACGATAGTAAATTTGTTTTCAAGTTTTCGTGTGGTAACAACTTGCGTCATATTACTTGTGACGCTGTCTTTATGATCTTCCGAGTCTCCTATGGTGCAGACGGTTCGGTTGGTTGTGTTGGTGTCCCAACGAATGAACTTTGTAAACTTTAGAACATAAAGCGCTTTCACTCCATTCTCACTAATGCCTTGGGCATAGCTTAACGATGGAGTAACCATAATGAGTAATAAAATAATAAATAATCGCATTAGAAACCGAGACTGACTTTGGCGTAATAACCCCTTTCTATCTCATTAGCAGTGCCGTGGAGAGGAGCCGCAAATTCAGGGTGACTCTCATCAAATAGGTTGAATCCTACAAGACTGATTTCAGTGTTATCCCATGGTTTCCAGGCTATACGTGCATCTGCTCGGATATAAGGTTCAATACTGTATGAACTAATAGTGTCAACATAGTATACATTACCGCTTAATTCTACATTATTAGGTAAATATACAACCGAACGTATATTAAATTGATGTTCTGCTGATGTATTTTCATCATCTTCGCCAAGCACAGCAAGGCTATCATCGTCTAAGTGGAGGTTTATCTTTAGGAATGTATAGCCAGCATTCATTTTCCAGTTATCCATTACATCCCATTCTGTAGCAACCTCAATACCATATGTTTCTCCGTAGGCCTTGTTAGCAAAGACTAGATCCAAAGCAGTATCTGCGGGAGGGTTAGAGCCAATCTCACTGGTTCTTAGGCTATCATAGTCATTATAAAATGTTGCAATATCAAATGACACGTTATTTGTTGGTTTAATTCTATACCCCAACTCATATGCGGTTAGTTCTTCAGATTTAATTTCTGAATTGCCTTCCCATCTTACGAATCCTGGTAAGATAGCAAGTGATACATCGTTTTCTGAACGGCTAGGGGTTCTGACAGCTCTTGCAACGGATCCCCAAACTGTTTGATTGTCTGCAACTGCCCAGGAAGCTCTTAAGTTTGGTTGAAATTCAAAGCCTGTGTAGTCGTTATGTTCAAATTTTGAACCAATGGTAAGATGAAGTGTGTTTGGAATTACTGTGATAGTGTCTTGTGCAAATAAATTAAAGAATTGTCTATTTGCTGAGTCAGGTTCGTAAGATATGATGGTAGTATCTCGAAGGTCATCAGAGATTAGTCGATATCCACCACCCAATAGCATATCATGGCTTTGGCCCAATTTCTCAGAGAACTGAAAATCCACATCAAATGTATTGATGTCTTGTTTTAATTGGGAGTAATGGAATTCAGTTCGGTCAAAATAAACTTGCAATACGCTTTCTGAGTCTTCGGAATATTGATGTGTCCAGCGTCCAATAATATTTCCCCCAGCATGTCTTAATTCATCATCTATGGTAGTTAGATTGGGGGTAGTAATGGTTAGATTTTCAATTCCGCGATATACATCTCCTTGTAAGGTAAAAGAGTTGTTTCCATTTACATCCCAATCTGTACGGAAACCAGCTCTATTAGAGTACCATGAGTTCTCGCCATCTGCTCCTGTGGTGGTGCGGGAGCTGTCTCGGTTAAACCGTTTGGCATACATTCTGTAGTAGATGCCATTGCTTGTGACTCCGCCGTATCGACCTTCGGATAGAAATTTTTCTTCTTTACCAACATGGGTGTTAACAACAGTTGATTGAGTCTGACTTGCTTTTTTTGTGACAATGTTGATCACACCGTTCACAGCATTTGCTCCCCACAAAGCGGCTCCAGGACCACGGATGACTTCTATGCGTTCAATATCATCCATGAATGTATCTTGTACATCCCAGTACACACCAGAAAATAGAGGAGTGTAAATGCTTCTACCATCCATGAGGACTAATAATTTATTACCAAATCCATCATTGAAGCCACGTGATGTAATTCCCCAGACCTCAGAATCGCTACGGGTAACATGCAAGCCTGGAACCATCCGAAGGGCTTCGGGTATGCTTGTGGCTCCTGAGGCCCGTATGTCTTCTTGTTTGAGGACATAGATAGCCGCAGGTGCTCTAAATGATGATTCTGGCTTTTTAGAAACCGATGTAACAATATCCCCTAGTTCGTCAAGTGGAACATCAAGAAAATCATCGGCAATTTCAGCCATTGATACAGATGGTTGGCACAGTGCAAGCAAAAGTGCTAGCCTGGATATATTGTTTTTCGTAAACATAGATTGTCCTCCTACGTGGTCTCTAATTGTGTCTCCATAATTTTGCTCTGGGCATATTGATGGAAATATTGTTCGATGTTTGCAGACATCAAAAACATTTGTACGCCTTCATGGTCCTCTTTAAGCGGCACATGTATATCGCTATGAAAAACTACCTCCAGGCCTAAATTTTTGAAGATGTGACAATATAATTTAGCGCGTGTTGTGTCGCCAACTCCAAATAAGTACTGAACGTTATCATAATAACATTTTTTTAATATTTCACTAAAAATTCTCTTAACGACTTTTATATTACGATAAGGAGTATCTATGGCTATACGATTAAATTCGCCATATATTTTGTTATTCAGATTAATTGTGCTGAATATGTCCTCCATTCCAGGCACAGGATCATTAGCGCTGGTCTGCATCTCAGTTTGTAAAGGAAGCGTAATAGAGGGGACTTGATTGTTGTTTATTAAGCAACACCCACCTACGCATTTATTTTCATCATAAACAACAAGGACTTTTGTCTCAGGAAGAAAATAATATGCGTGGTCGTTTATGTCACTAAATTCTCTGAATCCAACAAAACGTTTATCTTGTTCGGTTAGTGTTGTTCTTAAGTCTAGATATTCCTGAATATTTTTCGTATCTTCAGTAAAAAAATACCTAAGGTTATTTAGGTTTTGTTTAGCCATGTCTATCATTTTGGGTATTTAAGGTTAAAAATATAAGCTTTAACAAAGCTTTAATAATAATTTGATATAATCTCGTAAAGGCAAAAATTAGTAAAATCAATGAAAACTAAGCAGTGTATTAAAAATAAATTAATTCAAATGAATTTTTTAACAACTTCTATAGTTGTGGTAATGACGTCACTTGTTTTGCTTGGATACAATCTTTTTCGAACTAACTACGATTTAAAGGATAATGTTCTGTTATTACTGCAAATAACAGCAGAAAGAGTTGCGCCAGGGTTTGAATGGGGAGATGAACAGCTGATAGCACGTGGAATTGCTATTTTATCTAAGAAGCAGGCAATATTGGGGGCATGTGCTTATACCAGGTCTGGTGAGTTATTAAGGAAATTCCAATTTACACCGAATTTTGAATGTAAAAGTAATAGGGTTGATTTTGTAAGGTACGATAATTTTCTAGAATCATGGACCGCTATTGAACAAATTGGCTTTGGTGGAGAGCTGGTGGGATATTTAACGATAGAGGCTGATTATAGGGATCTTATTGGCAAATTGCCTCATCATCTTATTTTTACATTTATGATTATTGCGATTGCATTGATATTGGCTGTATTGCTGTCTAATAAATATCAAGAAGGCATTACTCGGCCAATTATTGAGTTATATGAGGCAACAAAAGAGATTATCGATAGGCATAATTATCGTAAAGAAGTTGATATTATGACCGAAGATGAGATTGGGCTGTTGGCAGGCTCGTTTAATGCGATGATGAGAAATATACATATTAAGAGTCAGGAGCTTAAGGAGGCACATGATTCACTTGAACAAAAAGTTGCACAACGAACTGCTGATCTTGAAGAAGCCAAGACAAAAGCGGAAGTGGCCAATGAGGCAAAGTCAGAATTTCTTAGGAATATGTCTCATGAGTTTAGAACGCCGCTTCATGGTATGAATAGTTTTTCTGTTTTTGGCTTGAATGAATATGCCACTGCTGACCGTAAAGATCTTCGGCGTTATTTTGAGCGTATTAATGTCACAACTGCAAGGCTTACACGTTTAGTGGATGATGTTTTAAATGTTGCAAAAATGGAAGATGGGTCTGAGAATTTTAATATGTATAGGTGCAATGTGGGAGCTTTGTTATCTGAAATTGAGTTAGAGTCACCTGTGTCATTGGCAGATAAACAACTGCATTTGGAAATTAATTGTAAGGATAGAGAGTTAGATTTTATCTGTGATAAAGGTAAAATAACTCAGGTATTAGTGAATTTATTAGGCAATGCTGCAAAATTTTCTCATGAGGGGCAAACTATTTTTCTTACGGCGAATGTCAATACTCAAAATGAGATTGAATTTTCGGTTATCGACCAGGGTGTCGGTATTCCAGAAGGAGAGCATGAAGCTATTTTTGGGAAGTTTGTGCAAAGCACAAGAACTAAAACGCAAGCAGGTGGTACAGGGCTGGGTCTTAGTATTAGTGCTGGTATTGTAAAGGCTCACCGTGGACGTATCTGGACAGAAGATAATCCAGAAGGTGGCGCGATTTTCCGATTTACTATTCCTTTGAATATAAAAGAGGGAAATATTGTCTCTAAGCCTACAAAGCTATAGCGGTTTCTTGAAATAAGTTTTTTGTATTTGCGTTGCATTCAAGCGCCATGCTGGCTGTGGTTTTGTGTGGTGGTTTATTGATAGGCTAGATTGGAAGGTAGGAGTTTTTTTTGTTTTCTTTTTATTTTGTTCTCCACACCAGTTGCAACTTTGTTGCTGGTTAAATAAGCTAATCACACCATTTCTTTTTAAATGAAATGGTAATTCATATTCACCTTAGCCCTTATATGCTGCAGTGGGATACGCAAATGCCATTAGGGCATCCACGGTAAGTATCAACCAATTTTAAGATTATGAGAAAGATGTCTCACGTTAAAGCAAGTGTGTGAGGTATGTGTGTGTGATGTGTGTACGTGGTTAGTTAAGTGCCTATAATATAATATTATTTTGATTAAAAAATAATGTATGACGAGGATGTGTAGGGTACAGAGGGTTATTTGTGGTGCCAAGTAGCATATTTTAGTTGATTGAAGGAATAAATCGTTCTAGCTTCTAATTATAAGGCGGTCAGAAATAAGGAGATAGTAGTTATGCAAAGAGATGACCGTATTATTATTAGGGTGAGCAAGCAAGAGAAAGAAAAATTAATGCTTCGCTCACAAGAGATAGGTGCTTCGTTATCTGAATATGTTAGGGGAGTGCTGCTAGCAAATGATCACACAGATACATCAAGTACCCTGACATGCTATGAAAGGGATGTCTTAGGACTTGTTATGAATAGTACTATGTTGCTTCGAAAATTATCTGTTTCGATGGGGCATGATGGTTTTATAAAAGAGGTAAAGGATTGGTCCGATACTTGGATATCGGAGCATTATGATATGGTAGAGAGGGAGTCTAGATAGGTGCTCTCTATCGCTAATTTAAAGTCGTCGGCTGCTGCGTCGTCTTACTATGAAAAAGATGATTATTACGCCAAATCAGATGAAAGACATAGGCAATTAAGTGCATGGTTTGGAAGAGCTGCATCTGAGCTTGGTCTGCGCGGTGAGGTTGATCCTAATGATTTTAAAGCTGTCTTAGAAGGAAAGCTGCCTAATGGAGAAGTGATTGGTAGAATAGCAAACGGTCACGTTGTGCATGCACCTGGTATTGATATGACATTTTCTGCTCCAAAAAGTGTTTCTGTGCTGGCGGAGGTTGGCGGGGATGAACGTATTTATAAAGCTCATGATGAAGCAGTTAGAAGGGTACTACATTGGGTACAAGATCATGCTGTGGCTACTCGGTCATTAAGAAATGGTGAGATAGTAAAAGAAAGAGTTGGTCAGATGATGGCTGCATTATTTCAGCATGATACCTCTCGTAACTTGGACCCTCAATTACATACACATTGTGTGATAGCTAATATTGTGAAACGTGATGATGGTAAGTGGCGCTCGGCATTTTTAGGTGACGTTTTTGACCAAAAAATGTTTTTAGGGCTGATGTATCGCACAGAGCTTGCCAAATCCATGGTTGATTTGGGTTATCATATTGATGTGACACATCACGATGGAAGGTTTGAATTAAAAGAGGTTCCTGAGCATGTTGTATCGGCATATAGTACACGCTCTCAGGAAATAAGAAGTGCTCTAAAAGAGTTTGACTATGTCAATGCCAAGACAGCAGCTAGTGCTACGTTATCTACGCGTTCTGGCAAGAGTCAGGTAGATAGGAGCATGCTAGCTCAGCATTGGGAGAAAGTAGCCAAGGAGCACGGATTTGATCCAGCTGCGGTTGTTGATCGTGTTAAGGCAGGTACCTTTGACCATTCAAATGAAACGCATCACAAGAGTGAATCTAGTTACGTGCATCGACAATGGGAGCGTCTGATACAGCTCATTGGTCGTATTCCGGGAACTAAGCAGGTTATTCATTATATGAGTGATCATTTTGCTTACAAAGGACCAATGGCTCATCGGTCAATTAGGTATGCTGTCGATCATTTGTCAGAAAGAAGTTCTGTTTTTACTAAAGCGGAAGTTCAGACATATGCGATGAGTTATGGTCTTGGCAACCTCACCTTTGATAAAGTTGACAGAGCATTTAACACGTTACTTAATTCTGGCGAATTATTAAAAGGCAAATCTATTGATGGAACAGTATATTACACAACTCAGGATGCACTGAATCGCGAAAAACATATTATTAGCTACATGCAACAAGGCCAGGGTCGAGCCAAGCCAGTAATGAGTCAGAAACTTGCGGATAAATTTTTAAATGAAACAGATTTAAAAACAGGTCAAAAAAATGCTGCTAGGCTTATATTAACAAGTTCAGACACAGTGGTGGGTGTTCAAGGCTATGCTGGTACCGGTAAGACCTACATGCTTCAACATGTAAAACGCATTGCCCAAGATTATGGTGTTACGCTTATTGGTATGGCGCCATCGGCCAGTGCAGCACACACATTACAAAAAGATTCTGGTATTGAGTCCCAGACGATTCATAAATTTTTGTTTAAACACCAATGGCTACTCAATGCTAATTTAACAGTTCAAGGTTTAAGGAAAATTCGCAATCAAAATAAGAATCATATTTTTATTGTCGATGAAAGCTCATTGGCTTCTACCAAGCAAGTTGAAACATTATTCAAGTTAGTTGACATACTCAAAACCAAGGTAGTGATGATTGGTGATACGAAACAATTGGACGCGGTGGAGGCTGGTAAACCTTTTGCTCAATTACAGCAAGCCAAGATGCCAACAGCGATGGTAGATGAGATTATTCGTCAAAAAGATTCCCCTAATTTACAAGCAGCCGTATTGAGCTCCATAGCAGGTAAAATTAGCGATGCTTTTGAGAAAATAGGTGACAATGTGATAGAGGATGGGAATGTTGAACGGCGTGCAGCAGATTTGTGGATTAAACATACACAAAGAGATGAAACACTGGTATTGGCTCCTTCAAACCAGTCTCGTCAGCAGATTAACTGTTTGATTAGAAATGCGTTACAAGATGAAGGAAAAGTAGCAAGTGATGGTGTGATAATCGATAGGCTTCAACAACGCGGACTGACACGTGCTCAGTATTCACAAATACGGAATTATAAACAAGGTGATGTGGTTATATTTAGTCGTTCCTATCGCAGTTTAGGAATTGTGAAGGAAAAAAGTTACGTGGTAACAGGAAAAGATGAAAATAAGGGGCGGATATTTTTAGAAGGCGATAATAAAGAACGCATAAGCTGGAGTCCTAAGTCATTATATAAACAAGGTAAGGTTGTAGAATCATTTGAGAAAAGTAATATTGAGCTTGCCAAAGGAGATATGATTGTGTGGAAGCGTAATGCTATACAAAAAGGTATTATTAATTCACACACAGCACGTGTAAAAGAGATTGTGGGTGATGTGATTACGTTTGTCACAAATACCAAGCAACAAATAACCTTACATAAAGATGATCCCGTGATAAGACATATTGATTATGCGTATGCAGTGACTGCTCATTCTGCTCAGGGCAAGACCACTACTAATGTCATTGCGGTAGCTAGAAGTGATGAAACATTTTTAACAAACCAAAAAACTTTCTATGTCGAAATATCACGGGCCAAGCATGAGGCGATATTTGTGGTGGATGACAAAGCTAATGTCATGAGGCAGCTATATGCGAGCACGGGTGAAAAAATTTCTGCAATGGATATTCAAGCCACTGGGTCTGTAAAACATGATAAGCCCTACAAAGAATCTGCCATGGTAGCAATTGATAAGAAAATAGCTGAAAGTGATACCAAAAGACCAATTGATATTCAAAAGCATCTCGTGCATTTGACAAAGTCCCCTGGGAATCATGATGATATACTCACGTTTGATATGAGTCATGTTGGCAAGCCTAAAAATTCCTATGATGATAGGGGCATGTTTGATATGCCTATGCATATCTCTTCAGAAACGGTGGCCGCCACACAACAAAAGGTTGAAAAGATGCTAAACGATCATGCAGACACAGTAAACGATGAGGCAACAAACCAACGAACTGTTCTAGAGAAGAGTGAATTCTTATAAAAAAGTAAATTCATTAGTTGTGTAATAGTTAACAAAACGTTAATGTGACGAAAAAAGGGGTATATTTATGGCAGAAGAAGATACTGGCAAACTAAGTACAGGGGCGTACGCAGGTATTACGGCGACGTTAGGTGCATCTACTATCGGATTTATCATTAAGGCATTTAATGATGCCGTGGATTATGCGAGGGCATATGCACAGAATGAAGTTATGAAAACCAGAGACAGTATACGTTTTGCACCAGTATTGGAGTCTGCTATTGAAGGTCCTATAGAGTATGCAATGTCACGATTTGCACGACCACGAGGTACGAGGGAGAAGGGTGCATCTCACGTTCATATTGGCCATGGTAAAATTGAAACAAAAATGGCAGACGCTCCTGTCGCTTCTACCTTATATAAAGGGGCCAAGACATTCTTTTCTATAGGCACGAATATGGCCTCTGAAAAGCAACCCGGGTATACAGCAGCAGCTGGGGGTATGTTAGTAGTTGGTGGCGTGGTTTTGGTAGGTTTTTTTAAGTCTGCTGCACCTATTGCAGCTTCTGCAGCTACTATAGGGTCGCAAGCCATCTCTTCGAGTATTGAGGTTTTAGCTGGTAGGGTGAAAGGCAAACGTGACGGAAAGAATTTTGACATTAACGTCAGAAAACTCATCAAACATGCCCTTAATAACGGCGTTACAACTGTTGATGCTGGTGGAGTTGAAACTAAGTACAACTTTGCGGATAAAGATAACCTTACTGACCAAGAAATTCTTATCATTAAGCGGCTTATTTTTGCAGCTTTCTTGGATGATGATTTTCGTTTGTTTAAAGAAGAAGACACTGAAAATTCTATCAACGGTAAAGAAATATCTACAAAACTTGCCGGTATAAGATTTAGTGTTCAAGATCATAAGTTAATTGCCAAAGAAGGAGTGGTAGAGCATCTCTTAAATCAATTAGCTTACTATATGAAACAACATCAGCGCAAAGAAGTGAATGATGCTGAGTTTTCACAAACCCCGATGGGTATTAATCTACTAAATCAGTTAAATATATTAAATCGTGTTGTTGGTGCAGGAGCCGATCTTGCAGAGGGTGCAACGCTTTCATCTGCAATTGCTGAAGTTCAAAGAAATCTTGCTGACTATGTTACCAAAGTTGATAGAAATGAAGAGCAATTAGCTGAGTTTGCAGAAAGATTGCAAGAACTGAAGGAAGCAATTCAAACTGCACAGGAAGAACGAAAAACCTTGGCTGATGATGTCGCAAGACATGATGACAGCTTGCGCGCTGCAGAAGAGGGACTGGCAATCGTCACGAAAGGTGCAGGAGAGCACCATGTAGCAACGACTACAAGATTGGAAAGTCTTGAAACTAGTCGAGATGCAGCACTGGCCAAGATTGGTGGGATTAGTTCCCAACTTGATCATCTTAAAGGTGCTGTAGAATCTCTCAATAAGAGTAAAGGTGCACCAAATCCATAATATATAACACTCCAAAGTGCTTAGAATCTAAAAGATCTGAGTACTTTGTTTTTGCCTTTACCTTTACGCTATCGCTGGGTACGAGAAGCAAATCACCTAAGGCTACTTCGCTTTGGTACGAATCGTAAATTCAAGTTGCTTCTTGGTTTCATTTAGGATTCGTATTTTATGGTTGAATTTCATTATTTTTCAGCTACGATGTAATCTGGGCCTAACAGATGCCCGGGACAAATGCGATGTGACGATGATAATGCGTTGTTACCTTGCGGGCTTCAGCAAGTAGTATTTGTTAGACTGGATCTGGGATGGGTTAATTAGTAGTCATAGAAGCTCCTGCTAGTTTTCGGTTCAAAGGCGTTCTTGGCCATGACGTTTACCGATAGTGATGGCCAAGCCACCTTTGCCTTTGACTCATTACCAACAATTTGCGTTGTGGTGTTTTTTCTCTTTATACTTAGCGATGTATAAAAAGGGCAGTGGCTCTTCTTATATGTTTCTTGCTATGAAAGTAAAAGAGGTATGTATGGCAACACATGATGCTTTTAAAAAACGAGTGCAGTCATATCATTCTGTGTTTATGTCTTCTGGTACGGAACTAAGTTTGCATGCTAAGTGCGTACTCTCTGACCTTGCAGTATTGTGCCATATGAACATATTACATGCAGGATCCACTAGTTTTGTGGCAAATGACCCGTACACTACTGCCTTTAATGAAGGTAAGCGCTGGGTGTTAACCTATATGCTTTCTCAGCTGGCTATTGATATCCATCAATTATATAATCTATTATCTGAGGAGTTAGAATGACTAATGACCATGTTACCGTAACGGAAAATTCAGATCATAATATCCTAACGCACGATGAGTCAATTGATGTATCAGCGTTCGATGCATTAGAAATTGATAGTTCTCAGAAGGACTGGTTTGCGAGGATTGCCCAAGAAGCCAAACTAAGCCAAGAACAAGTGAATATTGTAATTGAGCAATGCAATCAGTTAAAAGATGTGCCAACAGATGCCGATCATGATGATCTTTCTGCTCCAGCATATAATGCTGTAAACGAGCTTAAAAGCAAGTATGGATCTGACTTTGAAAAACATGTAGACCGTGCACGTCAGGCGGCAAGTAATCTTGGTGTAACAAGAGACACAATGATTGCGTTAGAAGAGAATATAGGTTCGGATACGTTATTTGAATTATTATCCAATATGGGGTCGCAATTAGCCGATCCACCGTTTGTCACATCGCCTGACGGTGCAGTGGTAAATCACGATAATAGCCTCCATAAGTTGATGGCAGACCATAACTTTGTTGAGCGTTATCTTAATGGAGAAAAGAATGCATTTGAACAAGTACGTGAACTTTACCAACATAGTTAAAAATACTGCATGTGACTAATCGTGAATGATGCAAAAGGGTAACTTGGTTTACGGTTTACCACATTCCGGTAAACCGTAAACCAGAATGTGGTAAACCAATAATTGCAGTCTAATCCTATCATTTGATCTACAGCAGTATCTTATCTAAGGGCTCGTTTGATAGATCTGTCTAAGAAGCGTTCTGGTGCAACCAGCTTTAATAATGTTTGGTAATCAGTGTCTGGTATATCATTACTATATCCCATTTGCTGCATGAGCAGATAGCTTGCCATAAATGAGGATAAAACCCCTCGGGATCCATGTGCTACACTCAAATATAAATGCGGATAGTAAAGCTCAGAGTTTGTTGCTTGCTTTGGTGCGCCATGTTGTAAATCATGGTGATGGCAGCAATATAGGTCTTCTTTGGGTAGTTTTCCAACGATTGATCTGCGATCAATTGCAGTTGTGCGTAATCCAACAAATGCCCCGCATGGCTTAGGCGAATGGTCACAATCAAACCAGTGGCTTATACCTGTCAAATTTTCTTTGTGGTCATCTTCTCTTACATCAAGCTGGTGATCATCCCTACTATAAGTGGCACCGGCGTAATAATGGTGATTGAATAACGGGGTAAGATGTTTGTTATCACATACTATATATTGGGTGGGACAGTTATGAACGTCATGCCTAAAGATTGATAATTGTCCGCGTACTGTCGTCGTATCCAACCAATGGGTATTGAGACCATGTATTGTGGCATGATTAGTGGCTATTAATACGGTATTAGCAGCAATGGTTTTTTTATTATCTAATGTTATACGCCATTGAGACTGTTGGTGTACCAAGTTAGTGACGCGACTTTCAATGTAATGAGTATCACGGATGAGATATTTACAGAGTTTACCCCCATCAACCATACCAGCTTGTTCAAAGAACCAGCCATGATTTTGTTTTTTTATCCAGCTATTATTTATGCACACATTATCCAGTGCTTTTGTGATAACACGGGAATTTTGTTCTAGCGCACCACATTGTTGCCAATAGTCTGGGGCGCCATTTTCTTGAATCCACGATTGCCATAATTGGTAGGCATAATAATAATAAAGTCCAATAGGATCATGTTTATGTGTGATAAAGGGGCGTACGATGGCGGCTGGATTATCAGAAGTTTTATGGTTCTTGGGGGCAATAATACAGCATTCTTGCCCTATTTGATGTAATTGGTGAGCAATAAAACTGCCAGCAAAGCCGTTTCCTATGATCGCAATGGGTGTTTGCATAATAGTAAGCTCGTGAATTACAAAAAGATGAGAAAAAGGCATTGCCGCATTTATTAAAAGCATCAGATGGCCTATAAGCCGGGTTCTGTCGAAGGACGGTTATCCATCTAGGATAGTAGTTGCCTACTACCTCAAGCAGCCTACCCGGATATCCATGCGGAAAAATTCATGTGCAAAGCAAGCTTTGCGTGTATCCCTATTTGGCCTTGCTTCCAGTGGGGTTTACCCTGCCATTTATGTTACCATAAACGCGGTGCGCTCTTACCGACACCATTTCACCCTTACCTCAAAAATGAGGCGGTATATTTTCTGTGGCACTTTCCCTGAGGTCGCCCTCGGCGGCCGTTAGCCGCCACTGGTTTTTCCGATAAGCCCGGACTTTCCTCTTAAAGTTATACAAGATATCTTCAAGCAACCGCCCAGCCATCTGATGCTGGGCCGGCATACTAGCATAAAAGGGGGGTATTCGCTAGGAATTTCATTTTGTATGTTTCAATAGTTACCCTTTGGCTTCATTCACAGCGCAGTTATATACCAAAGACCGTTACGTTATTTAGTGGGTACATGGTCGTGGTGTGGTTAAATTTACAGGCCTGAAATATAGCCATTTTTGAAGTAACCAAGGATATGGCTTGGATAAGTCTGGGTGGTTACGGATATTTTCAATAATATGTTGTTTACCACTTTCATCCCAATATACCACACCATTATCAGGATGCTGTGAAAACCAATTCTTCATTTGACTATAAGTGATCGCAATATTAGGCCCTATAAAAAAGTTTCCCATGACTGGGTCTGTTGTGTGTGTCATCACCACAATGTCATTCTGAAAGTCAAATAAATAGGGTGGCTTATCAAAAAATAAATGATTGGTCTGACCGTTTTCTGTTTGCAAATTACTGAACATTGCAATTGCAGACTCTGTTTTTAATCCAATATAAGGATTAAGGCCATTAAAGAAGAACCCAATAATTAGTATAGCGCCAACGATTGATTTTGGCCATAAATACCCTATGGTTGTGCGGGAGTGATAGGACTGTTTCTTTCCATAGAGGATTGCAAATAAAATCCAACTGCCACCGATAAAACACCACAGTACAAGGCGTCCGATGAGTGGCCATTGATGAATAAAATACAACGCACTAAAACATAAGATGAAGGCATATCCATACCACCACAAAAGTGGTTTATGTAAGCGTGTGTATAGATTGCTTTGATAAAATCGATTCAGCGCATCGGGCGCCAAGAACAATACATGCAAACTAATAGACAAGGTTGAATAGTTAACGAGTGTATGTGCGCCATTAGTACCAATGAGAAAATGAAACAACATACCCATCACCATCCCATAATAAGAGGTGCGAGCAAAGCACAAAAGTATCAATGCCAAACCTTCAATGATAAGTGTTCCATAGATGGTAGCCCAGTGGATCCATTTTGCTTCAAGCATCCATGCGGGCATATAATGAAAATGTTTCCACAGATGTACGGCACAACTTACTTCTGGATTTAAAAAATCAGAATTGATCTTATGAAATGTGCCATAAATATACATGATAATAAGTAAGGAACGGCCTATAGGTGCAACAAGCTGGTAAAGATCATCTTTATTAAGGGTCAAAGATTGTCGTTTAATGATTAATTTGAGCCATGCACATAAAAATCCAATACAAAAAAATAACTCCATGATATGGTGATTTGACACACTTGGAAATTTACCAGCACTATAGAGTAAGAAGCCTACCACCATCACTATCATTGGCAGTATCTTATGAGGAAATATTATTGTAATGATGGAGCCATAAAAGGCCATCCATGCACCAATAGTTGTTACTGGGTGCAAAGAAAAATAACTAAGGAACTCAAACTGATCAGATTCGCTGGCAAAAAAATACATAATAGCTGCACCAAAGACTAACTGGAATAAAGTTAGCGGGCCATGAATTATGTTTGAGTAATTTGCCATTGGGAAATTATAAATAGTGATGTAGATTAGGTATAGTATTTTTTTACTAAATTGGGTCGAAAATATTAATAAATTAAGAATCGTAATTCAGAATTACGGTTCTCTATGCGAACCTTACTAATAGTTGATAAATTAATAATAAATATTCGCTATAATTGAATAATTTTCTTTTCTTTTCTAAAAAAGACTCTATGGTTACCGACCAAGAGGTTGTTTGAATCTTTGTTCATGCAATTGATTAATATAAAGCTTTGAACCTCTTTCATTTCGATTGTTGATTATGGCTGGTCGGCAGGTGTTAGCGTAATTCTTTACACCGCTTTTATTACGTTTTGCTTGCTGGCCAACCTCCCAATTTTATTACACTTGAGATTATTCTTGATAGACCTTATGCTACCAAAACTACATGGTTTGGTATGAGGACAAAAGGTGATACTTAAAGTAAGAATAACACTATTCATAGTTGCCGTAATTTTGCAAATTCTTGATACGCATCATGAGGCACATGCAGTTTCTGATAAATCATTCAAAGATATAGATATCAGTAATTTGCCCTTATCAAGAATCGCTAGGCAAGTACAAGCATATGATGGACGCAATAAAGAGCTTATTGAACCAATGAGCAATCATTCGGTTATCTTGTCTCAAGAAGTTAATCTTTCCTATAATGGTGATGTTCATATTCTGCTCGAAAATCTTGCCCAGCAATATCATTTTAATCTTGTGCCTTTGGGTTCAAAACCAGATGATCTCATTGTTGTATCTGTAAAAACATCTCACCAGATGCTTTCAGATGTAATAGATGAGATTAACGTACAAACATTTCCAACGATGTCTATTTTTGCTATAGATGATACGACACTACAAATACAATATGACTGATTGATTAGGTCCTACCCGAGACATAGCTAACAAATTTTATAGAGTACATAGTTTATATAATATTCCAGTCTGATAGCTCTGCGCCTTGATTTGTCAAAATCCAAAGCTCAAAATCAGAACCGTTAATACCGACACGAGAGACACCATCATCATGATAACTAACAACTATATCTTCTTCATTTATACCCAGTGCAGATAAGTCTAGAAAATCTCTTTGCGTATCAAACTGCATGATCATATCAAATTGACCAGCAATACTATCATCTAAGTTAGTATAAATAAAATGATCTTCAGAAGTGCCACCAACAACAACATCACTTCCTTTACCGCCAATAATTTCTGTAACTCCAGATGTGGCATTGCCTAAAATGTAATCATTGCCGTTGCCACCTACTATACGGTTACCCTTACCATAGGATATGATAATGTCATTACCATCACCTCCATCAATTACTCCACTATTGCCAAAGGATATAAGAATATCATCGTCACCAAAACCAAGAAGTTTTGTGTTATGATTAAAATGGTACAAAACATCTTGCGTGTTTGATCCAAGCACATAACCATCTGCAGCTCCGGCCTGCACTGACAAATCACCTTCGTCATTTACTTTTACTGAAAATTCTAAATGATCAAATGCTTCTTCAATAACAACACTGTCAGACACATCAACTGCATCAAAATCAAATATTAAAAATTCATCACCAGCTTGAACATCTGAAACACCTTGGGCAAAATCCAAATTTATTGTAGCACCATCTTCCAATATCAACACATTTCCTGAGACACTAACTCCTTTATCTTGTTCAGAAACAACAACACTGATCTCAGAGTTTTCATCCATATAAAGTTTGTTAATACCATCAACATGATAATTTCCTATATCTAAATCACCCTCAACAATTACTGTTGTATCAAGAGTTAAATCTTCCTTTATATTGATACCACCTAATTCATTTATAATAAGCTCATGGGCGTGTATATTAGCTGCTAAATCTACATCACCATTAACTATAAACTTACCAATTTTCTTTTCTGAAGTACCTACATCAATGCCTAGTGCCCCGTCCCCTAAAAACTCTATCGTTCCTGTTCCGTCGGTAGCAACATTAATACGAGACTCCTGATTAAGAGCTTTATATAAAAAAGGCTCACCTATTCGAGTGTTTAATGGATCTCTCATAGATGGAAAACTTGTACCAAAATCATATCCTAATTTTTCTAGTTGCTGCTTTAGATCAGAAAAATACGGCACCCCATAATCAAATAACTCATTTAAAGTGCTATGTCCTTCTAGGGACGTTACCGCAACACCATCAGCTAAATAAATATTTGATTTGCTATTTATATTCAATTTATCAACTGACACATCTTGATTGAAGTAAACATCACTTTGCGCGGACGTATCTATTACAAGTGCACTAACCGACTCATTAAAAACGCCTCTTTGGCCATAACCGCTAAAATCGACATGGATAACGTCTTTAACTTGACCTTCAAATACAGCATTTGACGAAGTAACGTTTAATTTATTCGAAGATTTACCGGAACCAACAATATCAACCTTTACAGACGGATTACTAAAATTTAATAAACTACTTATAGCCGAACCATCAACATTAAATACACTACCAAACCCTAATTCATATTGCTGTGAAGTAATGTTATAAAAGTCGGATAAATAATATTCTCCATCCGCAAATATTATTTTTTCTGCATAAGAAGAGTGTAACACATCAACAGAAGATGAATCGTAAAGTTTCAGTTGTTTTGTATCAATATGATATGCAGACAAACTTCCTGGTAATATATCTATTGGCGAACCATTAATGTAGCCTCTAACCGAAATCAATTCTACATTCTCAATACTACCTAAAAAACTTCCTCTGTACTGAAAATGCACCTCACCATAATATTCTTCTGCAACAGATTCAATATTACCTGTTAATCCGCGAGATGCATCTATGAATTTATCAACCTCCAATAATTCACCATTGGTTTGGCGGTAGTATAACTTAAAAGAAGACGAACTATACGGAAAAATATAGTCCACCTCGTATCTTATACTTATCTTATACAATCCATCAGGGCCATCCGAAAGATTCACATGACCGATATAATTAGAAATAGGCACAATACTTTCAAATTTAGGCGCCTGCGATATTTCCCAATTAGTATTATTGGTTGAACTGAGTTCTTCTGACAACGGCATATTCTTCTCCTGAAACTTAACTATACTACATATGCGTATATATAATTGTCACTATGCTAAGTCAAATGCGACTTCTAGAAAAAGCTACATAATTAGGCAGTGATATAACTCTTGTGACTATTTACCTTGGACTAAAATCTCTTCTACGTTAGCTTGCTGCTAAAATTGGAAGGGGATTACCCTTGCAATTGGTTCAATTGACGCATATAACGCAATTTCGTTTACACCCGATCTATTGTTAGAATACTTGATGCCTGCTATTTTAGAAACTATACATATAATTAAAAAGATTGTATATCATCAACTTATATTATCTTGTGATCAGGAAATAACAGCTAGTAAACTTCTTGAAGAAGTTGATCGGTTTTGTAGTGCTCCAGATGATCTCATAGTAAGATTTAATATCTGCGTCAACACTACGTTTGCTGACGTGTGTAAGCTTGATAACGCTTTATTAAATAAATTACTCATTAGACTTGTTATTGAACGTTTTGAAGAAGAAGCTCTAAAACTAGAAGCTTTAGAACAGTTACATGCAAAATTAGCTCAATATCCTAAAGTAACAAAATTTGAATTTGATCATACATCACCTGCATTTTTGGCAAAATCTAACGCAATAGCAAATGAATTGGCGCTTCTTAAGGGGGACCCTAAGATTAAAGAAAAAGAAGGTTTGTACGTACTTAACCTCATTGCCTTTGTTAAAGAATATTACAACCTAAAATTTGGGCCTCATGTAACGCCCGCTTTACAAAAAACAAAATCCGAAACATCTAAATAACATCACTATACTAATCGTGAATCAAGTTAAAGGGGTCTTTATCGAAATGCTCTCCTTTAAAATATAGAGTTCCTAATTGATGTTGAGCAATATTATCTCCTTGTCGAGTAAGTACAGTAAGTTTATCTGTAGTGACTTGGCGTGCATGCGCCAAACTACTTATGAAACTAATACTTATTACCACCAAAGTAACGATGACTTTTAAATTACTTAATATAGCAAACATACAACGCACCTACTGATTCTTTGTAACCTTAAATAGTCTATTTATCGCTTCAGTTGGTCTGGTATCACCGTAATCTCTCTCAAGGTCATAATTGGTCTTAAAGCTCTCAGCATAATAGAGCTTCTTTTTTGACTTAAACTTTAAATTACCTACAAAATGAAGTTCAGAAGGAGCTAATGTAATCTTCTTATCCATAATATAGTGGATTCTGTTATTTGAGCAGGTGACTGAATTTAATGTCACTTGACCAGCCGGAACCACCTGGAAAAAGAAATTTTCTACTGGTTCAAAACTTTGGTCTGAGGGACGAAATGATTGCGTCCGTATTTTAAATGTTTTGCTCACATTTGTGGTGGCACTTTTATACCCCGTATAAGTACCAATGACATCACAATTTCTCAAGTCACCTTGAACTGTTCCATAAATAACCGCAGGATTATCAATAATTCTTGATAATTGTCTTTTAGCAAAACCTCTAAACTGGGGTTCATTGGGTTTTGAAGCACACGAGCAAATAAAGAGCAATAAACAACAAATATAGCTATAACGCTTGTCCATAGATAAACTCCTCTTCTGATTAAAGTCTGTTCCTTAAACAAAAACAAAATCAGAAGTATCCAAGACAACATCACTATTTCTTAAAATAATGTCATGGCCTTGGAAAGGAGTATCGAGAGGATTTATTTGATCACCTGGGACAAGAAGGTCAATCGTAATTTTCTTTTCATGGTACTCTATCAATAAAAGATCCATATAATCTTGATTGGAAATAGTATCATCACCAAAGCTTTCCAGTAAAGAAAAGTCAATGATATCACCTTCTTCAAAGTCTTTAATGATAAGCCCATGGTTTTCTTGGTCCGATAAACTGTCTAGTAATGTATTATTATTCATAATATATGTATCATTGCCTTCGCCGCCTGCAGCAATAACATTACCGACAGACTGTATAACAAAAGTATCATCACCTTTATTACCAAATAAGCGAGTTTTGGCAGTGCTTTCAGTGTCAGATTCTAATGCTATAAGAGTATCATTTCCCTGGCCACCTTTTGCTCTATCACCATACGAAGCAAATAAATAATCATTACCTTTGCCACCTAGTAATTTATCATCATCTTCACCACCAATAAGGATATCATTGCCCAGCCCACCAATAAGTTTATCGTTGCCAGCACCACCAACTAACGTGTCATGTCCTTTATTGCCCTTAATAATGTCATTGCCATCAAAACCTTTCACCAGGTCATTACCTTTTTTTGCACGAATGGTATTATCTTCATCATCGGCATTAATGATATCGTTGTCATGAGTAGGAATATTATTGCTATTGCCTATTACTTTTCCGTCAAATGACGAAAGAATTAGCTCGTAATCACTTATATCAATTGCTTGTCCAGAGTATGCGTAAGTTACTGTTATTGTTAGTGTTTCTGGAGTTGACATTACGGTGTTTGCCTCCAAATCATAATAGTTCCCCTTAATGATAGTGGGCTCTGGTAAAGAAGAAGGAGGTTCATCAACTATCAGGTCTAAATTATTACCCCCTATTGTTACATTTCCATTTACTGTAATGTCTGGCGTTACAATAGGGGAATTTTCAGAGAGTGGTAATGGAAATAGAGTGCTTGCTGTTATAATATTACTAAACAAACTGTCTTCAGAAATTGTTGTATTACCATATGAGAAATTTAAGGAGGCAGTACTAGTATTTTCACCAAGTCTAGTTAGTGAACTTCCACCTAGAAAAGTGATATTTCCTGAATTTAAAGAAGGTGGTTCATACTCCGGAATAACATAGGTTGATACGCCGTTTTCGTCGATAGAAATGGGGTCTAGTGTATTTGATATAGTTTTACCTGCAGCAACCTTGATAACTGAAGGAGATGCAGTGACTTTAGGACTAAAGACTGTTTCAGGGGTTATAGAAAAGCTAATTGCATTAGTATATACATCATTAGAAAATGTAGCACTTATTGCAGTGCCAACATTCATAGTATTTAACTCTAACGTATCTTGTGATCCCATAACACCAACAATGGGAATATCACCGCCATCAGACAACAAGACGCCATAATTATTTTGACCTTGTCCAGAATAACTACTAGCTGAACCAGATTCTAAATCCCTTATTATGTCGAAGCTTGCACCTTCAGCTTGACGGGTAATAGTTGTATTATCAAGGTTAATTGTGCCTGCACTAAGTGTAAGGAGTTCTGCTGTTATTTGACCATATTCAGTAGTACTATTATTGTTTGATAAACCATATGATCCCACTGACACTGTAAAAGTCTCTACATCGTTTCCGGGTAAGTTTATATAATTTGTTGGTATATTAAGTGTACCACCAGTATTATTATGCTTCATTTTCTTGTCTCCTTACTAACATATAACTGTGCAGCAGCTATATCGCCATTAAGGTTGTGTGTCCACTTAAAAACTAACCTTTTTTAATTTTTATTAAAGTTTATTTGGTTTTTAAAATAAATGCCATTTACCAATAATTAGTAAAAATAGTATTATGGCATATTGGAAGTAAGGGCGTGGTATATTGGAAGTACGAGTGTGGTAAATTGGAAGTTAGTCTTTGGTAAATTGGAAGTAGAGATGTGGTATATTGGAAGTTATAAGGAAAATTTTATTTTATAGACTCAAATAAAAGGGCTAATAAAATAGGAATTCTACCAGCCCTTATTAAAACAGGACAATTAGAACTTAAACAAAAAACCTTCGGCATAAAGCCCGCGCGACAATAAATACCGAATAGCATCTTCTTGCGATGCCATTCCTGAGGCATGTTTAAACTTGCTAATAAAACCTAGCACTGCCATAGGCACTTCAATGTGCAAAGTAACTTCAGGATATTCAAAATCAAAATCCATCGGATAGATTTCATCAACTTCTTTTTGAGCTTCACTACGCGTATCTGGTTGATATGAGATAAATAAGTAACGTTCTTTCATCACGATTCTCCTTCTAGGTTGGGTAAAATTTATGAACCCAACCAACAAAACCGCTTGGTTTAACGGGGGAGTGCTGGTCAATTTGCCCTAATAATATACTCGGTCTGTTATAGCGTAGACTCTTAAAGGGGGATCACCCGGTGTGCAAGAAAACAGGATAATGTTTTGTGAACATTGGGGAAGTCACCGCTAGTACGGATCGAGTATATTATTACCAGTGATGGCTTGGGGCTTGACGAGCACGGGGGCTAGCCCCCCATTAACAAATCAGCTGCTGTACGAAATCCTGTGTTTACAGTACTACTAGTGAGTAACGATGCTAGGCTGCGATTTTTTGCTGATGTTTCATGCAATGATGTAGAGTACACATAGTTTTTGTTTCTTATAAAGAAACAGGGACTGAATGATCTTTAAGGTAAGGGGCTATGGTTTCGATATTAAACTGTTGTTGTTCGATGGCAGATATCATAAATTTATGCATATCTATAGGGCGAGCAGTAAACTTATGACCATTCATATAAAGGAATGTATAGGTGGCAGCAAATGCAACTCGTTTGTTACCATCTATAAATGGATGGTTCATTATTAAACTTTCCATAAGTGCTGATGCTTGTTCAAAAACGGTGTTATAATAGCCGCATTGTGGGCGATAACAGGCTGCGTCTAACGCGCCTTTATCACGTATACCATCCATTCCACCATAGCGCCTAATAGTATCTTTATGCATTGCTGCAATTTCAATAATAGTAAGATAATTAATCATCATTGATACGTGAGATTATTTAGATAATAAATCATAAAGCTCATCGTAATCTTCACAACTTTGATGGTAAATACCCATAACCTCTTTGCGAGGAAGTTGCTTATTTCTATGGTTCTCAATAAACAAAGAAAAAGCTTCATTGACAACAGATGAAGTTATTCGCCCTTCACTTTCGGCAATATCTTTAATTTCATTCCAAAGATGTGGGAGTGCTTGTGTAGAAATTTTAATATTTTCCTGCATTTGCATCATAGGATCTCTCTAATGTTTAACATTTCTTATGATATCATGAAATATCATGAAATGTCAATAACTGCTTCCTTTTATATCCTCGAGATAGAGCTGGTAACTGCTTAATCGTATCTAGTGGACCAAGGCGCGTAAATTCATTTGTTGTTAATTTTTCTCAATAATATAATCGGTTCGTTATCGCGTAGACTCTTCAAGGGGGCTAGCCCCCCATCAACAAATCAGCTGCTGTACGAAATCCTGTGTTTACAGTACTACTAGTGAGTAACAATGCTAGGCTGCGATCTTGTGTCCGTGGGTCTTCTAATGATGAAAAATAGGATAAAAATCCTTCCGATAACGACATACTTTGTCTCCAATTAGTACTAACTTAATCAGAAACTTATAACAAATATAATATATCAGCAAATTCCAAATGCAATTGCCATGTGACGGGAGTGGATTGCCGGTAATGAAGCGATTTTAACACCATTTGGGTCATTCTATCATACGCCCATACACTATCAACTAGTTATGTTAACTAGAATTACCCCTCTTTGAGCCGCTCTAATTGATATGTCGTCTGTAGTCCATAGAATTATGTAATACCCTATAGACGGATACACCACCTCTCGTTGGCTTATAAAAGACCATGTGGGAAGCACAACATCAAGTACATACAGATTCGGCTTAATGTAACTGCAATCCCTTCCTATCCTGTAATTATCTGCTAGCCTCTGAAAAGAATCTATTAAATCTGTCACGTACTTCTCAGCCCTCTTAGTCCCAAAGTTCTCAACGCTGTATACAAATATGCTATCTAAATCTTTGTCAACCGTTTCGCGGACAGTAAATACTTTGGCCTGAGACATTATATCTTGTTCTTCATACGCGCTAGAAATTCTTCCTTAGACCAGTTATCAACTGTAGGGCTATTTTCGGCCTCGTCTATCAAGTCTTTTAGTTGCTGTAGTTTAGATCCGGCACTTTGCTCTTGAAGCAACCTTAACCCTGCCCTTACAACCTCACTCTGATTTTGAAAGTTGCCGCTTGCTACTTGCGCTTCAATGAAGCTACTCAGCTCTTCATTAGGCTGGAATGAAATTGTTCTGGACATTATACCACCCCATCAATGTAAGAATATATCTTACAAATCTAACAGTTTATCGTGTAGACTACAAGAAAATTCGAGTTATCTGTCAAGTCCAAGATAATTGTCCGGTAAGTATACTTACCGGAGAGTCATACTCATTTTACTGATTATATTTGTGTTTTTCTTTTAGGCTGCCATTATATTTGTATTCTCGTTTTGGCTAAGGTTTCCATAGGAGCCAAGAATGAGACGAACCATCTTGATGAATCAGCATCGCCACCATAGAACGTCTCTGACGTTTCTTACGAAGCTTCTTAATTTTTCTCAATAATATATCGGTTCGTTATCGCGTAGACTCTTCAAGGGGGCTAGCCCCCCATCAACAAATCAGCTGCTGTACGAAATCCTGTGTTTATAGTATTTGCGCTTGCTTGTGACCGATAATTTCGGGCACGTTGCCGCTGTTGATATACCTGATTATTACTACTAGTAAGTAACGATGCTAGGCTGCGATCTTGTGCTAATGTGTCATCAAGAAGTAAATCGGATAAATTTGAAATACTGGCACTATTGGAGCGTGCGTGCTGTACTTTTCTTCTAGCCTGTGCCCGCCTACCCTCTTTTTCAAGTCGTGCTTTTTCATCGTTGGCTTGCTGTAGTTGCGCATTTGCCTGGCTGTCAGCAATAGCTGCCTGCCTACGTTGTTCTTGTTGTTTTGTTTTGGCCGCATGAACATTTCCGGCTACATTAACTCCTAATGCCACCGCTGGTAAGGCTGCTCCCATACGTATTCTCCTTCAGTTTATTGATGATTGATATGTATAATTTATCACGTCCACACCACATGGATGAATATCAGAACAGATGCCACTTGGTTTAAATCCAAGCATACGCATCCAACGATGCCCCGCAGCAAAATGATGTTCAACATATGTTTCTATCTGTGTGGATAGCATGTTTTTAAAAAATGTTCTTATCTGTCTGTGAATGGCTAAAAAATATTTCCCGGCCTGATTACTGATCAGTGCCCAGGCAAAATTCGGCTTATCTGCTTGTTCAATTATTCCTATACATGCAATCACATCTGCATGATGATCCAACACAGCATAACTGATAGGTTGCTCTATCAACCACTGACGGTAAGCATCATCCGCCAAGAATAGGGAAATGTGACATTGCGCTGGTTGTAACGACAATGATGTTAAATGGTGATCTTGCAAAGATATAAAAGTAATTGGCATAAAAGACTATCTCGTAGGTATTAATTATCCACGGCAAACCGAAGCATCATTGCAAGTAGTGTCAACGGACCAGCAATCATATGCTTGATCACAAAGGTTGGGTAAGGTTGGTAAGTGCCGCACATTGCGGTTGCATCACTGTCACCAGTATAGCCCTCTTCTAATGTAACAGCCTGTAAATGCTGATCATCCATACCAATCCACATGCTTGTGCTATGATATAATTGCAGTCGTAATTGATCAAAACGCTTTGGCTGTTCCATAAATGAAGATGCCGCATTCATAAGGATGAGAGGTAACGACTTTATCACACTTGTATATGCACACCCTACTACCGCATGGCTTGCTTCTTGAGGTAGTATTAATCTTCCAGAAGCCACATAAGCAATGTGTTGTTGCTGGTCAAATATTGCTGTAACTTGCTTGCCTTCCAAATGATCTAATCCATAAAGAGTATGTCCATTGATTGTGTGTGGGATAATGGCATGGTCCAAATAATGATGTGCTGTATTATTTGGATCAATCGGTGCCATATATTCTAGGTAATAGCGTTGCTCATTTTTGATGTTATGTTTTACTACCATATATAAATGATCTGCCTGCTTGGTTGCAGAAGGCATCGTTGTTATTGCTGTGACCGTTCCATGTGCTAAATGATGATCTGACCACCCCAATGTTTGTGATTGACGATCAAGACTTAAACTTCGCAATTGCCCATCCCGATTTAATAGCCACATTACATGATGTGTTCCACGCATCATGGCTAACTCAATAAAGGAGCTACTACATAAATGTTGTGCATGATAACTAATATCTGGCATGGTTAAATGATCAGTATCGCCAGCATGTTCAATCACATGAATATGATTACTGCTTGGATTATGGAACAGTATGCCACCATCAATACTTACAGGACGAATAGCCGAACACGCAGTATGGTCCCAACGAACAAGAGAAATGCTGTCTGGACTTAGACCCAATCCATCATTACTAGTAATACGTACGTGCGTATTTGAGGTTCCTACCAGCAGTCCACCTTCAAAGGGAGTAAACCACTCAATAGTATTGTCCTTAGCCCCTCCAATGGTTACCACAATTGCATGTGTGGATGTTACCAGACCATCAATATCCGAAGGAGAGAAAACATGCCTTGTTCCGGTGCGGCTCATGGCCATGGTTTGTGGATAGGCATGACTACCACCTAGAATTAATCGGTCTTGTGTAAATCCAATCTTTGCTGGCCATCCCAAATTATCGCACCACAAACCAAGGCGCCAATAGTAAGTCTTGGTCGTTTTTTGAAGTGGTGTGGTTAACTCAACCTGCACTTCTTTATCATGACTTACGGTATGAATCACACCAAAGCCCCAATGATCTGCATGGCCAATGCGGATCAAGCGCCCTTTATCTTGGGGAGTAAAAAGTGTTTGGCTTGCAGTGACGGTAATATGCCCTTCTACTCCGGAAGTAGTCACATATATAGACTGATTATTAATTGGCAAATAAGGACCATCATATAATGCTAATGACCGCATCTCAAAGCTAGCATCTTGTTCTTGAATTAAGATATAGGGAGGCACCTTTGGGTGTGCAATATACATTCGTTGACCATGCTGTACCATGCTTAATGCCAGTATGCCGTGGTCATCAAAGAGCATGTCAGCACTATAGGGTGTCGATATTTCGTATAATTTTGCAATGGTTATTGCTTCAAAATCAGAGGGTAGACTAGCCATGGCAATGACATTAACATCGCTATCATCTGAGTTAATATGGGCAGGTAATAATCGTAACCGATGCGGTTCACTAACATGGGCATGAAAGGTTAGTTGATTACCTTTCTTATTGGTTAGAACAACAGTATCACGGTGTTTAAAGCCATGGTTGGGAACATCCAATTGTGTTCCAAAGAACTGGGTGATTGCTTCAATTTTTTGGGCAGGATGTAGTAGTGGCAGATGCGCTTTATAAAAACGTATATAATGATGACCAATTTCTAATAATAAAGATTCTCCATTTAGGTCAATAAATTCATGTACCACACAGGGCTTATGTGAATATTTGGTTGCAGCAATATAATGGCTTCCACCCCGCTTGGTTAGTGGGCCATGTTTTAGAGGAATCATATTACTACACTGGCTTAATCCTTTTTCTTGAAGAGCAGCGTGTGTTTGACCTGCTAATAAAGGACTAATACTTCCAGCATCAAAACGATTTTGGATATGAGTTACTGATACCATGACCTATCTTCTTTTATTTTATATGTGTAACTGCGCTTTAATACTACTTGTCACACCAACTGCTGGTAGTGACGATTCTTGGTTCCACAGATACTAACAACCGTGAATGTATTCTTGCTTGGGCTCGTTCAAACGCCCGCATAGCCATACCATATTTTGCACCTGATTGGGTTAAGCTCTCAGCCATTTGCATGGCAAGACGAGTTGCCATTAATTCAGTTAATTGGCTTGGCCAATGTGGTGTTGGAATATCACGGCTTATGTAGTGCAATATTAGGGTACTAGCATCCGATATCAGGAGATTCCCTAGCTGTTTTACAGCATTCATTGGCGTGGTGGAAATAATACGTAAACAATCATCTGGGATTGTACATTGCCAAGAATCTTCTTTTTTGACTCCTGTTAATGTAATTTCTTTTGCTGCAATTGCCCATGAATACATTGCCAATATCTCATCATAAACAATTGGGTAAAGATGATTTGCTAGTATGGCTTCTTTCTCTTGCCCTTCCAAACTTGGAAGAGATCGGTGTCCAAGTTTGGTAAGGGCATAATTGATTATGTCGAGTTTTTGCATGGGTTATTTGCTTGTTACTTTATTTTTATCCGTATCTTCAAGGCAAGCAATTTGGACAACTTTCTTTTCATCTAAGCGTGTAGCGCCAAACGAACCTTTTACCATGATTTGGGTTGCGTTGCGTTTATCACTTCTGCGATCAATGGCGACATTTATCTCATTCCAAATACCAAGATGCATGCCAGATTTACTCCACATTGGACATGCGCGCATGCCATCTTTGTCTTCAGTCAAGCGTTGTATATGAACAAATTGAATTCCCATAAATTGACTTAATTTCCCGTCTGCTAAAACCGGAGTGTAATTAAAATCTTTGCTAATAATATGAGTATCATGGAGTAATTCATGTTCTTGTTGTGCGGTGATTGCGCAATAAAGTGGGTCATGGTCCATGTCGACCTCATTGGCCCTTAAAATACGTTTTGCCTCACGCAATTTAGCCACACTCATACCAGAGGGAGTATCTGCCTCAAAATGAGCCGCTACTTTTTGACTTTCCATAAAATTCTTACCGGTTGTTCCATTTTCACCGGTCTTACTTTGAGCAAAAAACTGTTTAATAATTTCATCATCCATTGCCCGACCAATGGCATATGCGCCATTAATGGCGTAAGATGAGGTGGGATCAATAATCATTTTCAATTTATCTTCATCATCAATGAGGTCTGCCCAAATATAATCATTGGGAAATACCCATCTTGCATCATGCTTTGTTGAAATTAAAGGTGTATCAGAATGGCGTTCGGCTACTACCTGAGCATTTGTAGAACCAATTTGTTCAACCGCTTTGGCGGCTTTACCTTGATAGTTTTGAGTAGTTACTTTATCTCGTAAGAGCGATCCTTTTTGTTGTAATAATAATTGTATGTTGGTGCTATAATGCTGCACAAATGCCGTACTGATTTCAAACGACATAAATCTTTCTCCCAATATTGATGTAAAGGTTGGTGTAGGGCTTCATTATAAGAATGAGAATTTCTCACGGTCAAATGGTTGGATTTGTTGGTACTTTGTGCATTCATGTACTGCACACCAACAAGACAGATGGCCTCTTTTTTGCACCTATAAATAGAACGGGCAAAAGTATTTGTAGCTCTTAAAATCACATACCAAATCTTGAAAAAATGGGGAGATACGTACTATTTCTCTTTCCTTTGGCATTATTATTGTGCTAGCAATAACGCACCTAGTTACTTAAAATTAAATATAAATGAAGGAAAAAATAGACATGACGTTTAATGTATTAGTTGTGGATCCATTCGCACTTGCCAATAACCCTGAAGAAAGAAATGCCATATTCGCCAATATTATTAAACAGCTTGAACAAGAGTTTCCAGGCATAACAGCATCTCATGATAGTGATAGTCATAAACTTACATTATCCTACGAGGGAGAAAAATTTGTTTATGCTCTTAGGTCAGATCTTGATAAAGACGGTATTGCCCTCGAGCTTCAAGAGAACCCTGACACATACCATGCAATTATTGCTGCTGCCATGAACCTCAAAGGTCTTGCAGAAACAAATCCTGATAAATGGCAAGAAGTACTACAAACACTACAGCTTGCAGTACGTATGGGCGCGGGTACTGATAGTATTATCATGCGTGATGAAGCAGGTAATCCTATAGCTGAGAAAAATATTAAGCAAGTCTCTAATTGCCCAGGTATTAATGCCCCCGCAGCAGCTCATTCGGTTATAGAAATGTTACTTTATGGAACGAAACATCCGCGTATCCAAGAAATGAAACAGGCTGTACTTAACAAAGAAACGGATGCAAATAACCTATCACATGTCTATGGGGTAGCTATTGATAACACTTCGCGTGGCGATAAAATTGGTGCGCCAAATAACTTATCTGAAAAAATTGCAGCTATTACGGGTGCAGGCAATATTGGAAGCATTGTTATTCGTGAGCTTTGTAAAACATGTAAACAAGTACGCGTATCCAGTGAAAGTCTAAATAATCTCTCGGATGAAGAAAAAGCTTACTTAAATAAAACATATCCTAACTTGGTAATCTATGGTCGTGATGACACATCCATATTTGAAGGGGCTGATATTGTTTCATTACATACTCCTTATAGGGCCGGACAATCAGCCACACTTACTCAAGAAACATTAAGTAAACTTAATGAAGGCGCTACCGTAGTCAATATTGGTCGCGGTGGATTGGTTGATCCTGGTGCTATGAAAGAGGCCATTCGAAATGCTAAAGTAGGGCATTTTTATTCGGACGTAGATATTTTCTTTCGTGGCCAAGACAAAGAACCAGATGGCCCCGCAGCGGCATATTGGGAGTTAGCTTGCGATGATAATTCCAAGAATAGCATCACTTTATTACCTCACGGTGTATCTGATGCCATTGTTGATGTTCGCCAAGCAATGGCAGTTAAAGCCCTTTCTATTTCGGTAAGAGCGCTTGCACAAGAAGCACATATTAATAATGTTTATTGTGCCGATGCTGCCGCTGTGTCTTCTTCTGAGCAACCCAAGGAAGTTGAATCACTGGCTGCGGAGGCAAAAAAAAACACAAGCAAAAACATGAGCGCTGTAGATCCAGCCTTCAAAATGCACAAAGTTGGGGGCGAAGCTCTAACCACAACAGGTGCTATAAGAGAATAATTTTAAGGTTATGACAAATCATCACGCTCCATCGGATTTTATTCGTAAAATGATTGCTTTTAATCCTGAAGACTGGAAGCAAGTGGAGCGTTTTGCTGCCCAGCATTTTTTTTCATCACACAGCCAGGCCGCACGGCTTCTTATAGCTAGGGGCCTGGCTGCTGATAAACCTGCCAAAACACAGCAACCTACTGGGAAACTCACTCTTACCAAGCATATTCATCTGAGCCCTACCCAATGGGATGCAATTAATCAGTACCGTTTTATTCACCGCTTTGATTCGGTAAATCTGGCCATTCGTACGTTAGTTGTTCATGGCCTCGAAATAGAACGGCAACAAATGAAGCAACTGCAAGCACTTAGCGCCATAACATCATAACAAATGGCATCCCTTGAGTTTCATTTAATGATTGGACTACATATTCTTGCGTCCACTGCGATTATCGGCTATCACATTAACATCTTTAAATTAGATCAATAACTCTTGGCATCATGACACTTATTCCCGTTATTCTTTCAGGTGGTTCAGGTACACGCCTATGGCCATTGTCGCGGACACAATCTCCAAAACAATATCTCAAATTATTATCGGATCATAGTTTCTTTCAGGAAACAATCCTACGATTGCAGGCAATTGGCGTCAATGAAAACCCATTAATTATTTGCGGGTCAGACCATCGTTTCACCGTACTAGAACATCTCAGTGCCATTGAAACACAAGCATCCCATATATTGTTAGAACCAGAAGGAAGAAACACCGCACCTGCAATTGCTGCGGCCGCATACGCAGCAACTAAAGATCATGATGATCCAATATTGTTTATACTTCCAGCAGACCATGTCATTGAAAATACAGAAATATTTAAAGCTGCAGTGACACGAGCAACCGCACTCGCAAATGATGGATACTTAGTAACATTTGGCATTACACCCGATGGCCCAAATACTGAATATGGTTATATTAAGCAAGGGCCAACATTAGGTGATGGAGCTGCTGAAGTTGACAGTTTCACCGAAAAACCTAATCTTAGCACAGCACAGCAATTTATTGCAGATGGCCACTATTTATTTAATGGTGGTATGTTTATGTTTAAGGCAAGCACATATCTTGAAGCTCTCAATCAGTTTGAACCGGGTATCGCAACGCATGCACAGCAGGCAATAACCCTAGCAAGTCATGATTATGGGTTTACGTGGCTTGATCAGAAAGCATTTTCTCAATGCGCCAATATCTCTATTGACTATGCTGTAATGGAAAGAGCAAACCGTATTGCTGTGGTTGTGCTTGATGCAGGCTGGTGTGATATTGGTTCGTGGAAAGCATTATGGCAACTACATCAAAAAGACGATCATAATAATGCATGTATTGGTGATGTTATGCCTCAAGACAGTCATCATAATTATCTTTATAGTCACGATCGATTACTTGCCACTCTTGGTGTAGAAAATCTTGTGGTGGTCAATACTCATGATGCCACTTTGGTAGCGCATAAGGATCAGGTTCACCATATGCGTGGGATAGTTCAGAAACTTAAAGATAATGAACGACCAGAGGCCACTTTGCATCATAAAGTCCATCGCCCATGGGGATGGTATCAAACAATTGGCAACGGTGCACGTGACTTAGTTAAACGTATTTCTGTTAAACCGGGTGCTAAACTATCATTACAAAAACACCATCATCGTGCTGAACATTGGGTCGTGGTCAAAGGCATTGCTACCGTAATCCGTGATGATCAGACACTTACTATCTGTGAAGACCAGTCCACTTATATCCCGGTTCAGATGGTACATAGTCTTGCCAATAATACCGATCAGCCCCTGGAAATTATTGAGGTACAAACTGGTGATACATTATCAGAAGACGATATTGTAAGGCTCGAAGATAAATATGGCAGGGCATCAAAAAATGTATCCGATTGACGTAGGCAGACAACTGCGCCCGAACCTCTAGGTTCTGTTGTGATTTTTTATAATTTATGTTATTCCATAAGAAACAGGGAGGTTTGTTATGGAATATTGTTGTCACTTACGCAGCGATCAATGGGATAAGATTTACGAGTATTTGCAAGGGTTCAAGGGGATTCACTTAAAAAATGAGCAATCAGTTCGGCGTTTTGTCGAAGGCGTGTTTTGCGTGTTGACGATGGGATGTCAGTGGCGACGTATGCGACGCGTTCGGTAATCCGCTGCGATTCATTGTAACAGCGGGTCAGCGCAATGATTGCACACAAGCAGGGTTTAAAGAGGTTAAGCAATTCACGCCCGAGACAGGAAGTTTTGCAGGCTAAGAGCATATAATGATGAGGTGTGATAGATGATGACTAGGAGCGTTGAGTTTGAAATGGTTAAGCATGGTAGCCCTGAATATTTTCAAGCAATAAAGCTTAGGGAAAAAATATTACGCCATTCTATAAATTCATTTTTTTCTGATGAAGAAATATCTAAAGAAAAGAATCATATTCATGTCACCGGACATGTTGACAAACAGTTGGTTGCCACATGCGCTTTGGTAATCGAGTTAGAAAATAAACAGGCAAAGATGCAACGTGTTGCCGTTCAGCAAAATTTCCAGAATCAAGGTATAGGTTCTGCAATGGTAGAATATTGTGAAAATCTGGCAAAATCTAAAAACTTGAAAGAAATATATGTGAGTGCACGAGCGGCAGAGGGATTATCTGCGGTTTCATTTTACTCAAAGCACCAATATAAAAAAGAAGGAAATTTATTTGAAGAAGATGGCATTCCACACCAGATAATGAGAAAAAAATTATGAGCATGCATGACATTATACATAAAAGAGAATTATCACTACTCACCTATGAAACTAGGCAATCTGTAGATGCCTTGGATGGCCTATTGCATGATGGTTTTATCGAGTTTGGTGCTTCAGGAAAAACTTATAACAAGAACATGATACTTAAAGATTTGCCTAAAGAACCGAAACAAGCATTTGCACTAGAAGATTTTAAAGTGACCCATTTGTCTGAAGAATCCCAACTTGCTACCTACAAACTAAATCGCGATGGCAAATATAGCTCGCTTAGATCATCAATATGGAAAAAAGAAGGTGATAGTTGGCAAATGATTTTCCACCAAGGGACTAAAATTTAGAGCACAATATGGTACTTAAAAACAATTGGGAAAAAACAAATGACTATACAGATGTAGATGAGTAAATCATCAAACAAGCCGTTGCAAATGCCTGTCCTTAAAAAAACGCTTGCCTCCTATAGTATCATCTCTGGTGGTTGCGCCAATTTAAACATTAAAATCAGATTTAAAAATAGCAACGATCCTTTTCTGCTGCGCCTGTATCTACGTGATAAGGAAGCTGCATTAAAGGAACAAAATATCTATAAAATGGTTGGTGATACAATCCCTGTGCCGGAAGTTTTATGTGTTGGTAATACAGGGAATTATCGATATGCACTCACTAATTTTGTTAAAGGCATAACATTACGTGACGCTATCTTAAATGGAAATGTCGAAGAATTATCTGATGTTATTTATGAAACTGGTAGACTCTTAGCCAAACTTCAAAATTATACCTTCCCTTACTCTGGATTTTTTACATGAATGTTTAGAAAGCCCAACAGTTTCCAGGGAGTTAGGAAATAAGACTATAGAGCGTATAACTAAAGCCACAAACAAATATGCATCCTATTTTACTGGTAATTCAGAACATACTCTTGTTCATGCGGATTACGATCCATCTAATATTTTGGTAAACAAGCAAAATGATAAATGAAGAGTTGTCGCCATTCTGGATTGGGAATTTGCCTTCTCCGGTTCTTATTTATGTGATGTAGCGAATATGTTGCGTTATGCACATGAGTTGCCGGATGTATACGAAATTGATGCGAGTATTGATATAGATCTTCATCAGGTCTAACCATTAGGGGTACGCAGAATTATTTAAAACCCCATTTTCTAAGACGTTTCTTAAGCCAGCCCACATCTTTGTCGCGTCGTGCATGAATCGGTGAAAGCTTAAGAGTCTCCCAGTCAGGTTGCATCACACGTTTTTTAGGATCTTGTTCTTTGCAAGGGTACCAATATTCATATGCCGAGACCAAACTCACGCCCTGTTGTTTACACATAATAGCAAAAATAGGTTGGTCGTGGCGATGCTCATTAAAATTCGGTAAATTGGGCGAGCGTGATGGATCATCATTCACAAGTGAAAAATCATCTGTAAATACTTTAAGCCAACGCTCAATAAACACCAGTACTTCAGGAGTTTTACGTAAGAAAATGATCCCTGCTCCTATTGTTGGCGTATGGGTAATTGCTTCATCATTTCTTACGCCAAAATAATCAAGTAAATCTCCTTTACACCAATGACCCTCAATGAGATCTGGAAGTTTTCTGCCATCATAGGTAAAAAGAGGAGATGTAACATGAGGGTCTGCCGAGAATGCAACAATGCCGGATGAGCATGTGCGTGCCAACGCTAGATAATCTTCAAGACGCTTCTTACCTTGCTCCCTGATATGACAACCTGCATCACAATAGGTCAATACATCACCATCATTCATTTTTTGAAGGGTTTGCAAGATAATTTGGGGTTTCCACATCCAATAACCAAACCCGCGTGTGCCTTTGACAAGCTTGTCTGCATGGTTATTCAAAAAATTAGGATCTAAATCAGTCTCGTTACATGCAAGAATGTGATCATAAAGTCCTGTGGCTTTCACTTGCCTGCCAATGCGTTTTAAAGAACGCCATAAATCAGAACTCGCAAAACTAACAAAATAATACTGCGTCATGCATCACACCCTTCTTATAACGCACTAGTCCAAGTCAAAAGGCTTTGCAACCTCTTGTACCACTTCACACACACGGTCAATATCAGCATCACTTAAGTGATAGTGATTGGGTAAATACATACCCTGATGGTGTACCTGGTCAGCATGTGCAAATGATGCCTTACCATAGCGCTTAATCCAAAATGGATGCAAACCAATATTACCACAAATGAGTGGACGAGATTCAATGTCAGCATCTTTAAGACGTTGATATACTTGCAAGCGGTTTTCTACAAAGGTGGCGTACGCAAAACTCGATAAAAGTGATACATCACTTGTCTGACACCAAAAATCACTTAAGTTTTGGGCATAACGTTCGGCATTATGTGCACGTTTTTTGGCAATTGCATCAAGCTTTTTTAATTGCGAAAGGCCAAGATATGCATTTAGATCCGTTGATCGTAAGTTAAAACCTGAATAATAGAAGGTATAAAGATCTCTAACCTCGTCAATTTCATAATCGGCTTGCCACGAAGCATGTACATCTTTTGGCACATCCCTACCCCAACCATGAGAACGAATTGATAACATAATATGGTATAATTCAGTATCATCAGTTACCACCATACCTCCTTCAATGGTCGAGATATGATGACCATAATAAAAAGAGAATGACCCAGCCAATCCAATCGAACCAAGTTTCTTTCCGTCTAAAATACTTCCCAAACTTTCACATGAATCTTCAATCAACACCACATCATAACGATCACATATGTCGTTAATTGCCTTCATATGGTTGGCATGGCCTAAAACATGTACCAATATAATGCATGATGGCTGATATTCTTTACATAACTGCTCTAAGTGATCAATATCAAGGCCAAGATTCTGAGTATCGCAATCGCATAACTTGACATCAAAACCAAGTTGCATAAATGGTGTGACAGTTGTTACCCATGACACCGATGGTGCAATAATAATATTATTTCGTAAACGCCCAGCTTCTAACAAAGCTTGTGCCATCAATAAATTAGCAGAAGAACCACTATTAACAAAAACCGCATGTTTTGAACCCTGCCATTGAGCAAATGCTTCTTCAAATGCTACACATAATGGACCTTTGGTCAGACGGTTATTAGCCTGCATCCATGTACAAAGATCAGCAATCTCACTTTGTTCAATCGTATCCTGCGCCAACGTAATTGCCATAACTGTTTTTCCTTCACTAATAGATTACATCACCACATCAAGTAATTGCTTAAAACGCTGATAGAACGCTAGCAACCGATAGTAATTACGGACTTGTTTGTAAGCATGTTTAATTTTTTTCTTTTTCACGACATCAGCTGCCGCATCTACCGTAATCGACCCTTCATGAGATCGAAAGAAGACCAGATCTTCATTAATGTAACCAAATTTTTTATAACGTAATAATGTTAAATATGTCATAAATGCATCAGGCCCTACGCCATGATATTCATCGTTGGTTTTTAATGGTAGCCCACCTTGATATAGAGCATCAATCACGTCTTGCTTTCGAAAAACTGAGGCACCAGGTGATACCATTAGTTTCTTTTTAATACATTGGCGATGCAATATACGATTACTGTAAACACCGGTCTGCATTCCCATACCCCGAAATGGAACACCACTGTCAGAATGGTTACCTGTAGCCTCATCTACAATCACAGGATAGGCCATCACCACACCCACATCTTCAGCCATTAATGCCAATGATTTTTCCATATAATCTTCAGCTATCCAATCATCATCAAACTGCATATGGATGTAAGGAGTAGTTGCATGCATAACTCCTTCTAGCCAACAATAATGCGGGCCAAAATCATGTTCACGCCTAATATAAGTAATAGCATCACCATAAGATGCTGCTACCTGTGGCGTCTGATCACTACTGCCGTGATCACAAACAATAACCTGACATTTGACTGTTTGTGCAAGAGAACTATCAATGGCTTTTTTGACAAAGTCTGCTCGGTTAAAGGTAGGAATAACAATAGAGGCCTGATCATTCATGATAGTTGCTCCTGGTGAAGTAATGATGTTAATTTACCTATATTGGCTAACAGATGAGAGTCTTCCCCTTTAGGAATAATCTCCAAAGGCACAGAACTCATTGATTGTACAAAATCGCGAATTTTTACTGCCTTGCCGGAAGCAATATTGACCACCCCTTGAGCCCTTACTTCCATCAACTTGATAATATACTGACATACTTGCTGGGCAGTTAAAAAGTCCCGTGTAGAGTCAGCGCCCCACAGCTCAAATGGTTGAGATAAATCTTCAGTAGCAAGACGCTCAACCATCGTTGGGTAAAAGAAAGGTGGTAATTGTTGCGGGTCGTAGAAACTGAAAATACGACCGCTGCATACTGTCAAACCATGGTTGTTAGTTTCACTTGCATCCAAACAAATTTGTTCCCCCATATATTTAGTCTTGCCATATAGACTCACAGGCTCAACCGCTCCTGATTCATCAATAGGCTTATCTTGGCTTTGATACACATGACTTGAACTTGCATAAAACATCCACGGACAATGCTCGGACAACGCAAGCCCATGTAATAGATTCAATGTTCCACCAACATTAACCCTATATGCGTGCAACGGATCATGACTCACTGCTTTTGTGCTCACGCATGCCGCCAAATGAACAAGGGAGTCTATTTTATCAATCGTATAAAGCCATGCATTCACATCGTCTTGGCATGTAATATCACCTTTAAATGCATGTACATGATACCCAGCATCGTGCAACAACGACACAATATGCCGACCTAGTATTCCTGTGCTGCCCGTAATGGCAACATTCTTATCATTGTGTATCATACACTTACCTCTGCTTTTGCAGTTGGTAGTCTCCATAGCCCTTTTCTTAGAGCCCTGGTCATCTGACCAATACACGCAAACTTAATTTGGTAATGACTTTGCTTGTGCCAAAATAATGTCCATAATAATCCAACTGACAATGTTTTTGACTCTGCCATTTTTTGCCATTCATGATCCGCATATTGAATCATGTCTGCATAAAGTTTTTGGTACATGCGCGCTGTTTCTTGTTGGACTTTTTTCTGTGAAGACCCATCTTGCGCACTCGACACGCCCCCTAACCGAAATGTAATAAAAGGCGGCTTCACATAAACACCTTTTCGAGGGCATCGTAAAAGCATGCGCGTGATAAAATCATTGTCCGCAATAATGTCATAACTATCGTCATAACCACCTAATTCTTCAAAAATAGTTTTCTTAATAAATAGCCCAGGATGAGCAAACGGCATCCCGCGTACCATTGCTAGCATATTAGGACGAGACGATAACGACTTCTCACCAGTATCGGGATCCAACATGATTAATCGACTATATGCATAATCTGCATGGCACTGAACTAGTGCATCCACCATACGCGTTATACCCGTGCAATCATGATAATAATCATCTGAATTTAATGTACCCACATAATCACCGGAGGCCATACGCGTTCCTTTGTTCATCGCATCATACAGGCCTTTATCTTTCTCAGAGATCCAATGATCAATCATTCCTTGATCGGCAAATGATTGAATAAGCTCTTTCGTGCCATCGGTTGAACCACCATCTACAATAATATGTTGGATGTTTGGATAATCCTGTCCTGCTACCGACTCCACCATCTGGCAAAAACTTTCTTTTCTGCCTTGCTGCAATAATTGATACGTTGCAGTAACAATAGAGATCATCGGTTGCGCGTCATTCGTCATATCGCCTCACCATCTTGTGTGGGATACCAGGAAGCTAATTTTGCAAGACCCTCTTGTAATGAAGTCTCATGCTCAAATCCGAATGCACGCAATTGACTGACATCTAATAATTTTCGTGCTGTACCATCTGGCTTACTACGATTAAAACTTAATGTTCCTTCAAATCCTAGTAGTAATTTAATGGTCTGCGCCAACTCACCAATGGCAATCTCTTGACCTGTGCCAACATTAACATGGCACCCATATGCAATATCGGTAGCATCAACATGCTGCATCAAATGAATGCATGCTTGGGCCATATCATGTGACCACATAAACTCCCGCAACGGTTTTCCTGTTCCCCAAATTTCAACTTCATCATAAGTGACACCACACCCTGCTAAGGTATCCTTGATGACTTGGTGGCTATCATCATCGCAACACCCTGCTAATGCACATCTAGAAAGATCACGTGTAATGGCTTGCCAATCCTCTTGTTGCAAGCAAGTAGCAAGATATATCTTACGGAACAATGCCGGTAGGACATGAGAATTCGCAAGATCAAAATTATCCCGCAAACCATATAAATTTGTCGGCATCGCAGCAATAAAATTAGTACCATATTGCTGGTTATAACTATCGCACATTTCAATACCAGCAATTTTAGCGGTAGCATAAGGACTATTAGTAGGCTCTAAACTACCCGTCATTAGCGCTGTTTCTGCCATTGGCTGAGATGCTTCTTTAGGATAAATACAAGAACTTCCCAAAAATAGTAGCTTTGTCACACCAGCACGGTATGCCGCATGAATCACATTTGATTGAATCATGACATTATCATATATAAACTGCCCACGATAGGTATTATTGGCGTGGATGCCCCCTACTTTCGCTGCACATAAAAAAACATAATCTGGCTTATGTTGATTGAAAAATAATTCCACCGCATCCTGGCGCGTGAGATCAAGCTCTTTATGTGTCCGTGTTATTATATTGGTGTAGCCCGCTTCTTTAAGGCACTGCATAATTGCACTACCAGCAAGCCCCCGATGTCCTGCCACATAAATGGTTGCATCTTTTTTCATCAATGGCCACACTATTTTATCAGTTAGATTACGATGCCTGCTGACGCTTCATCAATGCAAGGTCACTTTGCATCATGTCATTGACCAATGCAGGCAAGTCGTATGTTGCCTCCCAGCCTAGTTCTTGTTTTGCTTTACTTGGATCACCAATTAATAGATCAACCTCCGTTGGTCTAAAATAATGTGGATCTACTTTCACTACCTCTTTACCAAGAGGCAATTGGAAATCAGGATGATTACATGCTGCAACACGAGCAACTTCATTGACACCTTCACCCTCAAAAGTAAGTTCAACACCCACATACTCAAAAGCCATTTTCACAAAGTCTCTTACGGTGGTTGTCACGCCAGTAGCAATCACCCAATCATCTGGCTTCTGGGCTTGTAAGATCATCCACATCATCTTAACATAATCTTTGGCATGTCCCCAATCACGCTTAGCATTAAGATTACCCAAATATAACGTCTCTTGATTACCAAGGGCTATATTCGACACTGCACGCGTAATTTTTCGAGTCACAAAGGTTTCACCTCTAATAGGTGATTCGTGGTTAAATAAAATCCCGTTACATGCAAACATGTTATATGCTTCACGATAATTAACGGTAATCCAATATGCATACATTTTAGCAACAGCATACGGACTTCTTGGATAAAAAGGCGTGGTTTCAGATTGCGGAACTTCTTGTACCTTGCCATATAGCTCCGAAGTAGAGGCCTGATAAATACGTGTTTTTTCTATCATGCCCAACAATTTTACCGCCTCTAAAATCCGTAATGTTCCTATACCATCGGCGTTGGCCGTATATTCGGGCGTATCAAACGATACATGAACATGACTCATTGCTGCTAAATTATATATTTCATCGGGTTGTACATCCTGAATAATACGCGTCAAATTCATGCTATCGGTCATATCGCCATAATGCAGAATGAAATTGCGATTTTTTTCGTGCGGGTCTTGATATAAATGATCAATACGGTCAGTATTAATAAGGGAGGCACGACGTTTAATACCATGCACCTCATAACCTTTTTCTAATAAAAGCTCCGATAAATATGCACCATCTTGGCCAGTAACTCCGGTAATCAAGGCAACTTTACTCATAACCACATCTTCTTTTAACATATTCATAATGGGCCCAAAGCCCCCAAACACTATACATAACTTGATCTGAAATGGAAGCTAAACCAGTTTTTTTACTCAGATACTATTTCTTTTAAAATTACGTTCCTCTTATGCCCATAAATTAGATTTTTGAATTTTTTTGAAAAA
>MDSV01238512.1_pt1 | contig 60090 bp, 45 predicted proteins | sample 810851 | NCBI WGS metagenome assembly MDSV01 (sample SAMN05326640, study PRJNA326480) | marine metagenome | isolation source: seawater | place: Atlantic Ocean: North East | collected 2012
GCAAATTTCTTACGTAGAGGAGGTGCAGGAACCGCAAAATCAGATTATGCCGCAGTAGAGAAAAAAGAAAAAGGTGGCGATCCGACCATTCCACAAAACGAATTAATTCGTTTACGAACTAGAACTGGTCATCAAATACTAATGCATAATTCTGAAGATTTAATTTACATTGGTAATGGTAAAGGCACTACTTGGATTGAGTTAACTTCAAATGGCAAGATAGATATATACGCAAAAGATAGCGTAAGTGTGCATACAGAAAATGATTACAATATTACTGCTGACAGAGATATTAATTTTACAGCAGGCAGAGATATAAACTTTACAGCAACAACTGATATTAGACAAAATGCTGGAGAAGATTTCCATGTTAATGCAGGTAAAAATATTATGCAAACAGCAGGCGCTAATTGGGAAATAAAAGTTAGTGCAGATGGTAAAATTACCTGTGGAGGCACTAGTAATATTAAAAGTAGCCATCATTTAGAAACTGCGGACAAAATTGATATGAATGGTCCGCCAGCAGCCCAAGCAGGATCTGCTGAAACTGCACATACTCCTAAAAGATCGCCACAAGCAGAACCTTGGGCAGGTCATGAGAACTATGATCCTAGTCAACATACGCCATTGAAAACAGATGCAGATCCTAAAGCATTAAATATAGTTCAACCAAAAGGAACAACAGCCGCAGGTACAACTTCAACTACAGTTTCAAATACTGCTTCAACAGCAGAGCAGAAAAATGCTGATGATGATACTATGAAGAAAGATTGTTCCCATACAGCACCAGCAGGAGATGCTACATAATGCCAGCTGTACATAGACAAGATGATGGAAGATCCTGCGGAGCAACAACTAATGTTGCTGGTCAAGGCAAAGTGTATGCAAATAATAAACTAGTGTCAGTTAATGGTGATCCAAATTCACACGGAGGTGGAGAATTAATAGCTGGCTCAAAGAATGTTTATATTAATAACTTACTTGTAGTTAACCACACACCAGATCAAGCAAATCCTGATAGTATATGTCCTATACCACCACATTGTAATCCAGAAACAGCCGGAGGTTCACCTGATGTTTTTGTTGGTGATTAAAGCAAGGTAAATACGTTATGAGTTCAGTAGAGAAAAAAATATACGCAGAAATAACAGTTCCAGGTAATAAAAGCATAGAAGCTGTTAATTCTAAAACAACGTATCGAGGAGTAAGTACAGTTAATCCTGATAATACTTCTTTTCGATTATTTGATATATCCTTAATTAAACAAGATTTAATTAATCATTTTCATATTCGTCAAGGCGAAAAGTTAAGTAATCCTGAATTTGGCACAATTATATGGGATGCATTATTTGAACCATTAACTGATTCAATGAGAGACGCAATCACCGAAAACGTTACTCAGATTATTAACAGTGACCCGAGAACTAATGTAGATAGTATCTTAATTGATCAGTACGAAAAAGGCATACAAATAGAGTGTACTATTACATACCTTCCTTTTAATATTTCAGAAACATTACGTATGAGATTTGACGAAGATTCTGGATTTTTAAAAACATAATCAATTATTCAAAATAACGTTCGTATACGTGTTCAGCAAAATTACTGTGATGTTGTATACTTGGATGTTGATCATTTTCTGCTGGCGGAATGCTAGTGTCATGAATTACATAACAACTATCATGATCTACTTTTATATCGTACCATTTATCTGGATGCGGTATACTTTCATATGGCTGTAACGCTTTTAAAATTTGGCTTTTTGCATCTTCAAGTTGTAGTAGTGATTTGGTAGGTTCTACACTTAAATGTATTATTCTAGCACCAGTTGTTCTAAGATATCCGTCTGTCATTTGTTGTAAAACTAAATTATTATAATACCTGTCGTATACGCTTAGGGGATTTAAATATGTGTTCTTTGTAGAATTTTCTATGTAGTCTTGAATATGTTCATCTGAAGATTGTGTAGTTTTATTTGAATGAGATAATCCAAATAACTTATTGAATCCAAGTCTAACTGTTTGCCATCCATAGTTCGGCTCAACTACACTACAGAAAGGTACCGACGTTCTAGCAGGCCACTGTAATGATAGTCTACTTAAATATGTCCACATTACAATTACAATATCATCTGGCTTAATATCTTTAGCAACAGCACATTGTCTGGCTATCTGGTTAAAACATGCTCCTCGACGTGCATGATTTACTACAGGAATTCCAAGTTTGTCAGCAAGTACTTTTGGCCAAGCATATTTGCTTGGTTTAAGTAAATTGATTCTCTCCCAGACAGCGGGTTCGTCTATATTATCAACTTCTTCAAGAGTAAGTTTTTCACCTTTTTCGTTCAAAATTGGTTGAATAGTATCTGGAAGTGCAAACCCTTGTGTTATAGAACAGCCGAATGTATGTAGTGTTGACATAAAAATATTTAACCTGTAAACAACTTCACTTATTAAAATTTGAGTTTATTTGATAGCATAAATAATATACGCACTTATCTAATCGTAATAAATACATGTAAGAAGTAAGGATTAAAGTATGTCAACAACAGATAGACAAAATAGGTTATTATTAGCAGAGGACTGGAAGCGAGTTTACCAGTCGTTTCGTAACGCAGATTTTCAGAGTTACGACTTTGATAACCTTCGTCGAACAATGATTAACTATCTGCGTGAAAACTATCCTGAAGATTTTAACGATTACATTGAATCAAGCGAATATCTAGCATTAATTGACCTAATTGCTTATATGGGTCAAAATATTTCATTTCGTATTGACCTAAATGCAAGAGAAAACTATTTAGAATTAGCAGAACGTAGAGAGTCTGTATTAAGATTAGCTAGATTGCTTTCTTACAATCCTAAAAGAAATCAAGCAGCAAACGGTTTGTTAAAATTTGAAAGTGTAACTACTTCGGAAGAAATTTTAGACTCCAATAATGTTAATTTAGCGGGCCAAACTATAGTCTGGAATGATCCAACAAATCCTGACTGGTACGAGCAATTTATCAAAGTAATTAATTCTACATTACCTGCAAATGCAAAATACGGAAGACCTATTAAAAAAGATACGTCTAGTGGAATTCCAACAGAACAATATAGAATGATTAGTACTAATACTGAAGTTCCTGTATATAGCTTTTCCAAAAATGTTGATGGCAGGGCAGTAAGATTTGAGATAGTTTCAACAGATGTTAACAATCAGTTAATTGAAGAAGAAGCACCTTTTCCAGGTAATAATTTTGGCTTTCTATTTAGAGATGACGGCAGAGGAAATGCAAGCAGTAATACAGGATTTTTTAGTCATTTTAGAGAAGGAGCAATTGACGAAGGTGTGTTTAGCATAAACAATCCAAGCACTAATCAGGTTGTTTCTATTGACGCTACAAATGTAAATAATTCAGATGTATGGCTTTATAAATTAGATTCTTTTGGTAACGAAACAGAACTGTGGTCTAAAGTAGAAGCTGTTGAAGGTAACAATGTAGTCTACAATAGTTTAAGTAAAAATCAAAGAAATATCTATTCTGTATTAACTAGAGTAGATGATAGAATAAGTTTAATTTTTTCAGACGGAATTTTTGGAAACTTACCAAAAGGTAGTTTTCGTGTATTTTATAGAGTAAGCAAAAATGAAAGAGTAATTATTACGCCAGATGATATGAGAGGAATAACTGTAACTATTCCTTATAAATCCTCTACAGATAAAATAGAAACATTGACAGTTACATATGAATTAAAATATACTATTGACAATTCAACAACTAGTGAAACAAGTGCTAGTATAAAACAAAATGCTCCTTCAACTTATTACACACAGAACAGAATGGTTACTGGTGAAGATTATCAAATATCTCCATTAGGTATTAGCCAAGAAATTATTAAAGTAAAATCTATTAACAGAACATCTAGTGGAATTTCTAGATACTTTGATTTGATAGATGCTACTGGAAGATATAGTAAAACTAGTTTGTATGGTACTGACGGTATTTTATTTAAAGAAAACTTAGAGCCAAAAACAACTTTTAGTTTTGTAACTAAAACTGATGTAGAAGGAGCAATAGTTAATACTATACAACCGATATTAAGTAACAAAAAAGTACGTAATTTTTATTACAGTAATTTTCCAAAGATTTCTACTATTGATTTAGGAATAACTTGGACACAGTCATCAAAGTCTACTAATTTAAGCACAGGATTTTTCAAAAATTCTGTAAACGTAACTTCACAGTTAGGAACATTTACTTCTTCAATATTAAAGTTAATAGTACCTGGCTCATTAGTAAAATTTTTACCCCCAACAGGACAGAGTTTTCTAAATAGTGATTTAGTGTCCTCAACAGGTTATGCAGGAAAAAAAGGTGTTGTTGATTATAAATGGGTCAAGATAGCAGCTGTTACTGGAGATGGAACAATAGTAGCTACTGATGGATCAGGACCAGTATCGTTAAATGATATTATTCCAACAGGTTCTAGACTTTCTGAAATCAGACCAGGAATAGCATCAACACTAGAATCTGATGTTGCAACACAATTAATTGATCAAGTATTTGCTTATAAAACATTTGGCTTAAGATTCAGTACTGATACACAGTCGTGGAGAATTGTAACAGAAAATAATTTAAATACTTCCGCTAATTTTAGCACAGGTAAAACAGGTGATATTACTAATCAACAATTAGATGCAAGTTGGTTATTATTATTTGAGACAAATGGCGAAACTTATACAATAAAAAATAGAGGTATGAGATATATTTTTGAAAGTGATCAAGAAATACGTTTTTACTTTGATTCTTCAGATAAAATTTATAATAACCTTACAGGAAAAATTGTTAAAGACAAAATTAGTATTTTAAACATAAACACACAACCAGATAGTGCTTTGCCTTTTACAGTTAATTATGACTGGGAATTAACAGAAGAATATAGAGACAAAGAAGGATATGTTGATAGTAAAAAGATAGAGGTTTCTTTTTTTGATACAGATGATGACGGAGTAGTAGATGATCCAGATATATTTGATACAATAGTTGATGAAACAACTAACCCTTTGACAAAATATATTTTCCAACAAAAGGTGACTACTACTGATGGTGTTGAAGACTTTAATTATGTAAAAGCATCAACAATAGGAATAATTGTACTTGGTTCAGAAACATCTTTGGCAGCACTTAGCACATACTCAAATGGACAATTATTTTACTTTACATCAACTGATGTATTTAAAACTTATGATAGTAGTACAGGTATTTTAACACAGACAACAGATTATAGAGCAAGAATCGGAAGAGATTATATTACATTCCATTATATTCATGGAGCAGATGATAGTTCAAGAATTGATCCTAGTGCAAGTAATATAATTGACACATATATTTTAACAAAAAGTTATGATACAGATTACAGATTATACCTGAACGGTGCTGGCACAGAGCCTTTACCTTCTAGTTCAGATTCTTTAGCATTATCGTATGACCCAGCACTTAGTAAAATTAAATCATTAAGTGATGAAATAATTTACCATCCTGTTAAGTACAAAGTATTGTTTGGATCTAAGGCGGACACAGATTTGCAAGGAACATTTAAAGTAGTAAAAAATCCTGATCTTGTACTCAATGATAATGATATTAAGTCAAGAATTATTGCGGCAATTAATGAATATTTTGCATTAGAAAATTGGGATTTCGGAGATAAGTTTTTCTTCTCTGAAATGGCAAACTATGTAATGACAGAGCTTGCTCCTGATGTAGTAACATTTTTACTAGTTCCAAACCAGTCTGATCAAATCTTTGGTAGCTTATTCGAAATAAAAGCAGAAACAGATGAAATCTTTATAAGTGGTGCTACTGTTGATAACGTTGAAATTATTGATGCTGTAACTGCTAATAGGTTAAGAGCAACAGGTGGTGATGTTATTACTGATAGCGTAACAATATCATCTGGTATACAAAGTGTTTAATTGGAAGAATTTAAATGGCATTTGATAATAATCAAAAAAGTGGGACCGGTGACCCAAACGCTAAAAGAAAAAGCGAATACCATCTACCAAGGTATTTTAGAACAACTCCTAATAGTAAATTTTTATCTAGCACACTAGACCAATTAATACAACCTGGTACTGTTGAAAAATTAAATGGTTATTATGGTAGAGAAACTGCAACGTCTTTTAACAAAGATGACAATTATATAGGAGATGTTTCGCAAGACAGAAATAATTACCAATTTGAACCAGCATCTGTAATTAAAGATAACCTAGACGAAGTAACTTTTTATAAAGACTATAATGATTATATGAATCAACTTAAAGGATTTAATCCTTTAGTTAAAGATCATAGTGTTACAAATAAACAAGAATTTTACAGTTGGAATCCTCATATTGACTGGGATAAATTTATTAACTTTAGGGAATACTATTGGCTACCTAGTGGTCCACAGACAGTAAGTGTTAGAGGGCAATCAACAGAAGTAGTAAGTACATATACTGTTTCAATAGCAGACAATGACGATAATTTTGGCTATGTTTTTTCACCAGACGGGTTAACACAAAATCCAACTATTAAATTATTTAGAGGTATCACATATAAGTTTGATATCAACACTCCAGGATTACCGTTCACTATCAGAACAAAAAGAGATTTAGACGAATCTTTTTTAGTACCATCGGGTGTAGATAACCAAGGTACTGAAGACGGTACAATAACTTTTACGCCTAATTCTGAAACTCCTAATATACTTTATTATGTTGCTGAAAACGATATACAAGCGGCAGGATTAATTAAAGTTGCTAATATAGAAGAATCATCTGCTATTGATATTGAAGCAGAAATTTTAGGTAAAAAAACTTATAAAACAGGAGCAGGCTTTGAATTAACAAATGGTATGAAGATAAATTTCATTGGCGAAGTTACTCCTAGTAACTATGCTACTGGAGAATATTATGTTGAGGGCGTAGGCAGTAAAATTGTTCTTATTAAAGAAGATGAGTTAACAGTTCCTAGTGCATTTGTTAATAATGTTGATATTGATTTTGACACACAAGGATTTGATAGGCAACCGTTCGATACTGCAATAGGTTATCCTACAGTGCGTGACTATATGTTAATTAATAGAGCAGCTAAAGATGGAAACTTATGGAGTAGATATAATAGATGGTTTCACAAGTCTGTAATAGAACAAAGTGCAACTTTAAATAATCAGCCTGTAAATGTAGATCAGTCGGCAAGAGCTAAAAGACCAATTTTAGAATTTGAAGCAGGTTTAAAATTAATCAATTTTGGTACTGCAACTAAAGCAAATGTAAATTTGATAGATTTACATACTACAGATGTATTTTCTACTATTGAAGGAAGTACTGGTTATAACATTGATGGTGTAGACTTAATCGACGGTATGCGAATATTGTTTACAGCTGATCCGGATCCTTTAGTAAAAGGCAGAATATTCCAGGTAAAGTTTTTTAAATTTGATGGCCCAGGAATTGAGATTGATCAAAATATTAAACAAATTAGTTTGATAGAAGTTTCTGACACAGAACCTTTGAAAGATGAAGTTGTATTAGTGTCACAAGGTAACACTTGTAAAGGATTAATGTATTTTTATGACGGATCTAAATGGAGCCAAGCACAAACAAAAACTAAAGTAAATCAACCACCATTATTTGACTTGTACGATGAAAACAATATTAGTTATAGTAATATTACGACATATGATTCATCAAATTTTATAGGTAATAAAATTTTTAGTTATAAAGAAGGAACAGTTGGCACAGTTGATGCTGAAGCTGGAGTTATACTTTCCTATAGGACTATAACTAATGTAGGCGATATAACATTTAACTTTAATTTGTTATCAGACTTTTTTGAATATTTACAAGGAAGCCAATTGTACTATAAAAATACAGATGTTGGCTTTTTAAGAAAATATTCTGATAGAACAACTTATACAAATACTAATGCCTGGGAAAAAGCTGGCGGAGTTCACAGTAAACAACGTGTAATCAGACAATATGTATTTGATAACACTACATCAGTCTTTGATGTAGATGTGTATGAAAATAGTGCTTCACTTGCAGATTTAGATCTTAACGTATATCTAAATAATCAATTAAAATTTAAAGATGTAGATTATTCTGTAGGTACATCACCTAATAATTTAACTACAGTTACATTTTTACAACCAGCGTATACATCAACTACTGGATTAACAGTTGGTGATACAGTTATTTTAAAAACAAATTCTACAGCAGTAAAAAATGAAAATGGTTATTATGACTTTCCTTCTAATTTAGAAAGTAATCCACTAAACAACAATATTGGAGAATTTACTTTAGGCGAAGTAAACAGTCATGTTACTAGTATTGTTGAAGATGCTCCAGGATTTTTAGGAAAGTTTCCAGGGTCAAGTAATTTAAGAGATCTAGGAGATTTAACAAAATTTGGTAACAGATTTGTCAAACATAGTTCTCCTTTAAATCTAGCAATGTATAGCATGTTAGATAAGGATTCTAATTTAATATCTGCAATGAGATTTGCAAGAAGAGAATATGGAAAATTTAAACGTTCTTTCTTACAGGTTGCAAATAATTTAGGTTGGCAAGGTCCTACTAAAGAACACGTAGAAAGAATTTTAGCAGAGATTAATAAAGACAAAATAAATTCAATGCCGTTTTATTTCTCTGATATGGTACCACAGGGTTCTGTAAAACGCACAACACATGAAGTTGATGATTTAACACAAGAATATTTTGCACTATCCAAAGTTTTTACTTTAGATACACCCAACAGAGATGCAGTACAAGTGTACTTAAATGGTGTGCAATTATTACACGCAACAGATTACACATTTAATAGTGAAGGTTTTTGTAGAGTAACAAAAACTAAAACAAAAGGTGATCTTATTGATATCTACGAATATGAAACTACAAATGGAAGTTATGTTCCACCAACACCAACTAAGCTAGGATTATATCCTGCTTATGAACCTAAGTTGTATACTGATGATACTTTTCAAACACCAACTCAAGTAATACAAGGACATGATGGTAGTATTATTAAAGCGTTTAACGATTATAGAGATGATTTAATATTAGAATTAGAAAAGAGAATATACAATAATTTAAAAGTCAAGTACGATACTGATTTGTTTGATATACATAGTTTTAAAGGTGGGGAATATAGGACTACTGATTTTACTAGAACAGAATCAGACTCACCAATGTTAGCAGATTTTATTCAATGGACTAATCTTGTAGATGGAGACTATACTTTACACGATTTCTTTGATAGAACAAATTCTTATACTTTTAATTATTCGTCATCAATATCACCAAATGGAAATCCTTTACCAGGTTTTTGGAGAGGAGTATATAACGAAGCATATGATACTGACAGACCGCATACACATCCATGGGAAATGTTAGGATATACTATTAAACCTACTTGGTGGGAAACACAATACGGCCCTGCACCTTACACCAAAGATAATTTAGTATTATGGACAGATTTACAAAATGGTGTTGTAAGAGAGCCAAATAAAAAAATAAAAATTTTAAATGCATATAAAAGACCCGGATTGTTAAACCATATTCCAGTTGACAAAAACGGAATTTTATTAAGTCCAAACGATTCAGGTTATGCTCAAAGTTTTAATTCAGCGTTATTAAATGACTCTTTCAAGTTTGGAGACGAAGCACCTACAGAAACTGCTTGGAGAAGAAGTAGTGAATATCCGTTTAGTTTAATTACTGCTTGGACACTTAGCCAACCGTCAAAAGTTTTAGCTACGGGGTTTGATCGTGTAAGACAAGTTAGAAATTTGACAAAACAAATTGTATATAAAGATCTTAATAATCATATTCAGTTAAAAAACTTAGTGTTTCCAAATACACAATTAGATACCACACAAACATTTACGTCTGGACTAGTAAATTACATTGCAGGGTATATGGCATCTAGTGTTGTATTAGCATATGATGAATATAAAAGTAACATTAAAGCAATCACTAATCAAATAGGATTTAAAGTAGGTGGCTACACAGATAAAAACAAGTTCAAATTAATTTTAGACAGTAGAACGCCATTAAACGAAGGCAATGTTTTTGTACCAGAAGAAAACTATAGTATATTTCTTAATAAAAGTGCTCCTGTAGAAACTATTAATTATAGTGGTGTTATAATTGAAAGAAGAACTAACGGATATAAGATTAAAGGTTATGATAATATATCACCAACGTTTAAGTATTTCCAACACTTTGAAAGAGATCGTGACCCTGTAGTTACTATCGGCGGAACAACTGAACCATTTTTACAATTTGAATCTGGACGTACTTATGCGTCTGGCACTATTGTTGAAAATGCTGGAAAATATTATAGAACAACAAAAGCACATACTGCTGGTGATTCTTTTGATGAGAGCAACTTTGCAACATTACCATCTCTACCTGTACGAGATGGTAGAGAAATTATATTTAGAAAAGAATTTAACACGTTTTCTCCTTTGGAATTAGAGTATGGAACCATACTAAGAACAATACAAGAGGTTGCAGACTTTTTACAAGGATACGGAAAATATCTAGTATCATTAGGCTTTGTATTTGATCACTATAGAGATTCAGATACAGTAGTTGATGATTGGGACACATCTGTAAAAGAATTTGCTTTTTGGTCTTTGCATAATTGGTCAGCAGGTACATTAATTAGTTTAAGTCCAGCAGCAAGTGAATTAAAATTTAATTCATCTTACTCAGTTGCTGATAATATATTTGACACGTTTTTTGGTTATACTTTACTGAAAGTTGATGGAAAAAAACTTACTGAAGATTTTGTACAACTAGATAGACAAGAACCTAATCAGTTTATTTTAAGACCAAAAAATACTGCCGACGGAATTTTTGCTATAAAGATTCCTTTAGTTCAAAAAGAACATGTAGTTTTATTAGATAATAAAACAGTGTTTAGTGATATAATATATGATCCTGAACCGGGTTATAGGCAAGAGAGAATTAAAGTACTTGGTTATAGAACTACTAACTGGGACGGAAGCCTAAATATAGAAGGATTTATATATGATCAAGCACCAGTTACTAATTGGGAACCAAATAGAGATTATTTTATAGGAGACATTGTTAAACAAAAAGAATTTTTCTATACAGCAAATGTAAAAGTACCAGGAACAGAAACTTTTAATCCTACATTTTGGAATAGATTAGATGAAAAACCACAATCTGGGTTAAGTCCAAATTTCGAATATAAAACTAATCAGTTTGCTGATTTTTATGATTTAGATAGTGACAATTTTGATGCAGAGCAACAAAAGATGGCACAGCATCTAATTGGATATCAAAAAAGAAAATACTTAGAAAATATTATTAATGATGATGTTAGTCAGTATAAATTTTATCAAGGATATATTCAAGATAAGGGATCTAAAAATGCATTGACTAAATTGTTTGATGTCTTAGGAAGTTCTAATAAAGAAAGTTTAGAGTTTTATGAAGAGTGGGCTATCAAACGAGGGCAATATGGAGCTGCAGAAGGGTTTGATGAAGTTGAATTTAAATTAGACGAAAGTCAATTTAGACTTTCTCCACAACCAGTAGAATTAGTTCAAAGTGTAACAGGTGAAGAAACAGATTTAATATATAGAATTTTACCACACGAAACTTATTTAAAACCAAAAAATTATAATCATGCTCCCTTTCCAAAAAAATATATTGCACCTGAAACCGGATATGTTAAAGATAGTGGATTTGTAGATCAACAAGATGTAAAATTTGTAGTTAATAACTTTGATTCAGTTTTATCTATAGACTTTGCAACTTGTAACAGAGGAGATCTTATTTGGGTAGGTAATGATAACATGTCGTGGAATGTATATAGACACGATGACACTAATCTTAATGTAGAAAAAGTAATTGGTGGTGAAACAGATTTTACTGTAGTCTTATCATCTACTCCTCAAAATATAAAAGCAGGAGATATATTTGGAGTATACGATTTAATTTCCACAACATTAGATCCGGGAGATAGTACTTTTGCAAATGCACAAACTGCTAAAGCGGCAGTAGGAGCATTTTACAAAGTAAAAACAATTAGTTTAGAAAAAATTACGTTCTCAACATCAGAACCGGTTGAAGATATTGATTCTTGTATAGGAAGGTTAAGTAAATTAGTTTCTGTTAGAACAGAAAATCTAGAAAGTTTGAATGTACTTTCCCAAAAGTTAGCAAATAATAAATCTAAATTTTGGGTCGACTCTGGCGCATCTGATGGTTGGCGAGTATATGAAAATAATGAATCATTTACAAAACTCCAAGATGTTAGTAGCGGAAAAAGTATTGACAACGAACAGTTTGCAAAGACTATGTCTGCAAACGGAACTAACACAATAATAGCAGTAGGCTCCCCAGACGAAGATGACGGTAAAGTTTATGTTTATAGAAGATCAACCGGCAGCGGAAATTTTGTTTTATCACAAACACTAGAAGGACCAAGACAAACAGTTGAGTCCTACAAAGGATTTTTTACAGGACTTTATTATAATGTTGATGATCAAGTTAAACATAATAATAAATTTTACACAGTTACTGAGGCGCATATTGGTGCTGCAGATTTTGATGAAACAAAACACACATTATTAGAAAATCCTAGTTTACAAAAATTTGGATCTAGTGTTAGTGTTTCTGAGGATGGAAAATATTTAATAGTTGGTTCACCAGAAGCAAGTAAAGTTAAAACAAATTATAAAAATCAATATGATCCAGGATCTTCGTATGTGCTTGATGATATTGTATCATATAATAATTTGTTATGGAAAGCTACTACATCAATTGTTCCGCAATCAGCTAGTATACAATTTACAAGTTTTGGTAGTGTAGCACAACAGATAGAAGCTGTAGGAAACACTACACAAAGTTCAGAGCAAATCGACACAATACTTACTGGGAACTATCCATTTACTGGTATCACTGTTGATCACGTATTAGTAAGAGCACCAAAATTGCAGTATGCAGGTATTGATATAAATGATACTATTAAGTTAAAATGGAATAAAAAAACTATAGCTAATCAAAATCAATCAGACTATACTGACTTAGAACCGTTTGCTGGAGGAGGAATGAGTGCTTTAAGTTCTACTTTCTTCAGCGGGACTCATCAAATTCAAATGAGAGTTGATTTAATATTACAGATTAATGCATTTACAAATCAACCAACAGCTGGACAAAAAATACAAACACAGACAGGTTCAGGAACAGTAGCTTACTCATATGAAGTTGGCGGCAGTATAGGTTTATATATTAATAATATAACAGGAACATTTGCTGCAACTGATAGTTTATTTTTATCAAGTGGTGATTTTGTAGGAGAATATACAACAGCTGCACCTGCTGAATCAACAGACGTAAGTAGTTATTATGGCGGATACTGGATGCTAAGTGTACCAGGTAATTATCAAGTGTTTGGCACAACGTCAGATGAAGGTAGAGGCTTAGTATATCAAGAAGCAATTACAGATAGTTCTGCACCAGACAATTATTATTATAATTCAAGAGACTACGAAACTACAACAGTTTCTAGTGAAGATACTCTAGCAAGTTACATTCAATCTTTAACTTATCAAGGTTTGCCAGGTGCAGGCGGAGTAACTACTCCTTTCCTTAGTCAATATTATGTAATAAGAGCACCTAAAGCATTAACTGATACACTAACATCAGGAAGTAAATTTAAATTTTATATTCCTAGTTTGCCACGTTATGATACTTTAATTGCAAATGATCCTTCGACTATTGGTTTAAATTATACTGACACTAACAAAGAGTTGACAGTACACGATTTATGGGACGGATATATAAAGTTTCAATTTACAAAATTTAATTTATTTGGTGAACCTTTTGAACCTAGAATTGGCGATACTGTTAGAGATGTCACAACAGGGGCAACAGCCAAAGTAAAATTTTATCAAAGAGATGCCTTAAATGCAACAATTTTTGTCTCTGATGTAACAGGAAATTTTTCAAATGGTTCTAACTTTTTTAATAATGCAGAAATAGAATTTTTAGGAACTATAACAGATCCAAGTCCAATATATCAAGTAAATCGTGTTATGGGAGAAATACAAGCTAAGTCATTAGGTTTAGTTGCAGATGGAATAGGAAAATTAATTGTTGTAGATGCAGGAGCAACTATTCCGTTAACAACAGTCTCTGCTGTAACTAACTTTGAGTATTGGTTTTATGAAGAAAATACTGTAGCGGGTGTTCCAGTTGCTGCAAATATTCCGGCACCATCTAATAATGATTGGACGAATGTTTATAGTATTCCAGTTATTGAAGGAGGTACAGCAAGTAACTTAACACGACAAGGTATGTATACCGTTTATAGTACATCTAACACTAGCAGATTCAAATACCTAGCTTCATATATTGTACCAGAAGCTACTAATGACTTTTACCTAGGGTCTGATTTACATTGTACAAAAAGTAATGATTTATATAGAGCATTTATACATGCAGGAGAAAATTTTAGAAGTTTAAGATCTTTTCAGTTATCCGGAAAAGATGTAAACGACAGTACCTACATGAGAGGTAGAACATATTTTGTTAAAAACGGTACCGACTTAGCCGGCGACACATGGAATTGGGAATTAGGAAAAGATAAAAAATTCCAAGGAGAATTTAGTTCATTAATAAGTTATTCAACAAATGATATTGTGTTTATTGGCGGATCTATATTCAAAGCAAATACAAATCTTTCTCCTGGAGCCTTTAATGGTGCTGATTGGACACAACAAACAACACCGGTTGATTATATAGGATATGTTCCTAATAACACAGAAATTCTTCCTATTTTTGATAGTGCAGATCCAAGTACAGTTCTTGATCAAGGAGGATTATTTAATTTTCAAAATATTGATGTGTCTAGAAACGGAGAAATATTAATTGGAGTAGCCAGATATGTTGATGATCCAAACAGACGATCGGTTGTAGTATATAGAAGCAAAAATGGTAATTATCAAAGACATCAGACTATATTTGCTACAGAATTTGATCAAACTTTGACTCTAAATGATCCTTGGTCAGCTTTAAATAAATTTTTTGGTGCAGACTGTGCTATTAGTAAAGACGGCACCATGATAGCTATTAGTGAAACCGCTGCTGAAGTACAACGCAACGAAGAAGATCCAACATTAATAACATTCGATCAAGGCAGAGTGTTTATATTAAAACAAAACACAACAACAGGCTTTTTTGAATACAGTCAAACACTATACAGTAGAAACAATGAACCTGTAGAGTTTTTTGGAACTAGTCTTTCATTTGATGAAAATACTTTAGCAATATGTGCTAAAAATGCAGATTCAAGAACTAATACAACATTTGATTCTAATAATTCTATACCTCAAACAACATGGGATAATAATTTTACTGTATTTTCTAGGAAATATGTTGATACCGGTGTTGTTTATCTTTATGAAAAGATTGATAATACTTTAATATATGGCCAAACATTAACATATATTAACGAAGACTCAACACAGTCAGTTGCAAATAGTAATGAATTAAATTCTGTAAAAGATTTCGGAGTTAACTTATACGCAAATAATAATCATGTATATATAGGACTGCCTACAGAAACAGTTGCTAGTGGAACCAATGGCGCAATTATCGATTATAGAAAAGTAGAAGGAAGTAGTATTTGGAAAACATATTCTAAACCTAAAGATACTGTTGATGTTAGTAAAATTAAAAAAGTAGTATTATATGATACAAAAGAAAATAAGTTACTTTGCTATCTTGATTACTTAGATCCAATACAAGGTAAAATTGCAGGTATTGCAGAACAAGAACTTTATTATAAACTACCTTATGATCCAGCTGTATATACAAAAGGGACAGCCTCAGTTAATGTTAGTAAATCAGATATTTGGGGTAAAGAACAAGTTGGCAGACTATGGTGGGATTTATCGACAACTAAGTTTTTAAATCCTTATCAAGGTAATACTATTTTTAGTACTAATAATTGGAATACACAATTTCCTTCAGGTAATTCCGTAGATGTATACGAATGGGTAGAAAGTAACTTATTACCTTCTGAGTGGAACGCTACTGCTTCTACAGAAGAAGGAGTTACAGAAGGAATAACAGGAACAACAAAATACGACGATACTGTTTATTCTACGGTACGAACTTTTGATTCTGTTGCACAAAAATTTTCAACAAGTTATTACTACTGGGTAAAAGGAAAAATTACTGCACCTAATATAGAAGGTAGATCAATTAGTAGTTTTAATGTTGCAAGGTATATAGATGATCCAGCAGGTATGGGATACAAATATGTTAACTTTTTAACTCCTAGTAGTTTTGCGTTACATAACGTAGAAAGTTTTGTTAAAGACAAAGACGTAGCAATAAGTGTACAATATTGGACAATTGAAAATCAAGACATTAATATACATAATCAGTATCAATTATTTACTGCTGGTTTAGATACTAGTAAACCTAATCCAGATATTGAAAGAAAATGGTTTGATAGTCTAATTGGAGTAGATACAGTTGGTAGAGAGGTTCCTGATCCTGTACTTTCTCCTAAAGAAAAATATGGTATTTTAAATTCACCTAGACAATCGTGGTTTGTAAACAGGGCTGAAGCTTTAAAACAAGTTATCGAAAGAACTAATTCAGTACTAAAGAAAAATTTAATTATTGACGATAAGATAATCACTCCTTTAAATAGTAAACAACCTGAACCATTAGCCGCAAGTAGAATTTTTGATCAGACAGTAGATACCTATGAAGATTTAGCATTTGTAGGATCAGCTAAAGTTAGGCAAGCAGTTTTAACTCCTGTAATTGTTGACGGAAAAATAGTTAGAGTTACTATTACTGATCCAGGTAGAGGATATAAAGTAGTTCCAACAATTACCCTTGAAGGAACAAATGAGATACAAGCAGAACTTACTCTTACAATAAACAGCGTTGGATCAGTTACTAGTGTAACTGTAAACAATCAAGGAACTGGCTATTCAGAAACAGCTACTACACTAGAAGTTAGGAGATTTACAGTACTTGTTAAAAGTGATTCTACACTTAATAATAAATGGGCATTGTATGAAAGGAATTTAAAAAATACTGAATGGTTGAGAACTAAAAGTCAAGCATTTGATACTTCAGCATATTGGAATTATATAGACTGGTATGCTTATGGATATAATGAATTTACAACAATAAATCACTTAATAAAGTCTAGTTACGAGTTAGAATCTCTAAACGATAATACCGGTGATGTAGTAAAAATAGAAAATGTCGGTACTGGCGGATGGTTATTGTTAGAAAAAATTGATAATTCAGAATCTATTGATTATACAATTAATTATAAAACAATCGGCAGACAAAGCGGCACCATTAAATTCTTATCTAGTTTATATGATGTAACATCAACTATCGGTTATGATACTGCAAGTTATGATATTAATGTATACGATACTCAGCCTACTAGAGAAACTAGAATTATTTTAGAAACTATAAGAGATAATTTATTTATTGATGAGTTAGCAATTGAATATAATAATTTGTTCTTAGCAAGTATAAAGTATGTATTTTCAGAACAAGGATTAGTTGACTGGGCGTTTAAAACAAGTTTTATAAAAGCAAAACATAATGTTGGAGACTTAACTAAAAAGAAAACTTTTCAAAATGATAACTTGCCTAGTTATGAAGAATATCTAAAAGAAGTAAAACCTTTTAAATCTAAATTACGTGAATATGTTAGTGATTATGAATATCTAAATACTTCAGGTGTACTTGTAACTGATTTTGATTTACCACCAAGATGGAGCGATGAGTTACAAGCAATCGTACCACAATCTATAAAAGTTATAGATAATACTATTGTTGGTGAAAATTCAGATTTAACAACATATCCAAATAAAAACTGGGTTGATAATTTATCATATCAAATAAAAGAAATAAAAATAGCTGATGCAGGAAGTGGATATACACAGCCTCCAGTTATTAAATTTGTAGGACAAGATCTAAGTTCGTCAGAAACAGGATCTGGTGCAACAGCTAGTGTAACCCTTGGACAAGGTGGAAAAATAGAATCAGTTGAAGTTACTAATCCAGGTACAGGATATTTAAATCCTCCTGTAGTTGAAATAAACGGATCAATAGCAACAGGCGGCAAACCAGCAAAATTAATTGCAGTGTTAGGTAATGGATTAGTAAGAGGTATACATTCTACAATAAAATTTGATAGAACATCTGGATCATTTGTAGTTACAAATCTTAGCCAAACTGAAACATTTACTGGTACAGGAAATACATATGTATATAATCTTATATTTCCTATGGATTTGAAAACAAATACAATAGAGATCACAGTAGCTGGTGAACTTGCTTTACAAAGTGAATACAGTTACGAAAATATTTTAGATGTGACTAAAGGGTATAATAGATATTCAGGAAGAATTACATTCACTAAACCTCCTAAATTAGGTAGTGCTATTGTAATAAAATATAAAAAGCCTGTTGAACTTTTGTCAGCCGCAGATAGAATTAATTTGTTTTATGATCCAGTTGCTGGACAATTTGGAAATGATTTATCGCAAGTTATGGACGGTATTGACTATGGCGGAGTTGAAGTTAAAAGTTTTGAATTTGGAGGCAATACCGGATGGGATTCAGCACCTTGGTTTACTGATTCTTGGGATACTTATGATACCACGTATGAAGATGAAGTATTTAAATTAGACGGTTCAACTATTACTATTACATTAAGTAAACCTTTAGAAAATAATATTGAATATAACTTATATAGGAATGGAATAAGATTAGATGATCCGAATTGGGCGCCTGAGCCAAATTTTGATTCTACAATAATAAAAAATCTTAGTGCTATAATGAAAAGCATAACTGGTGACGGAGTTACCACTGTAATTGATCTACAAGGATTAGGTGTTCCTACCCAAGCAGATGATGTTATTGTTGTAAGAAAAGTTACAAGTGATGGTAGCTTTATAAATGATCCTGAAAGTTATGATACATCTTTATCTGGTGGAAATCTTGCATACACTACTGCTACAGGATTAAAAGCAGAAGATATTACAATCGACGGAGACGGATTTGTTACTCCTACGACAAGTAAAGGTCCTGAAGAAATTGTTCCAGGACAAGTTTTAGATACTGTTGATATTACAGTTTTTGAAAGACCTGTTGGCGGAAGTAGTATTATTGTAAATAGGAATCATATAGGTGATGGAACAACAACAACTTTTGATATAGGAAAATCTCCATTTACAGGAAGTTCTTTATTTGTTAAAGTAGACGGAACTATAATGCATCCAAGCACTGATGATTCAACGCTAGGATATATTGTAAATCATTTAACAAAGACTGTAGAGTTTACCACAGCACCAGCAGCCAACGCTAATATTAATCTTACTTTAGTAGAACCTTCAGGATTACAAATTTTAGATATTGATAAGTTTGTCAGCGACGGCAGTTCTAATAACTTTGAAACAAATGTCCGTTGGACTGACGATGTTCAAGGAATTGCAACTAGCAATGGAAAAAAATTAGATGTAGTTCTTGTTAAGAGTACAGGTGCATATCCAAACAATGTAGAAATTGTTTTATCGTCGCCATTACAAGCTGGTGATGTCGTAAGGTATGCATTATTTATTGGTGATGGAAGCGACATTGATGCATTTAGTCAAGTAGTAGTTGATGAATTTGTTGAAGGCGGTCCTAACACTTTTAGTCAAAACGGTATAGGATATTCTATGACGTTAAGCCAAGCACCATTTGCATATGGACCAGCTGGTATACATACTCTTGTACAAGTAGGAAATAAAATACTACATTCTGGTTATAATAAACAATTTACAGTATCAACAGCTAGAGAATATAAACTAGATTTATGGCAAGTTCCGATTGCAACTATACAAAATTCTTCTATAGAAGTATATCTTAACGGAACAAAATTAGACTATACAATAGATTGGACTTTTATAGGTGCTGAAGATTTTGATAGTGACCTTCCACTTGATAAACAAGTAGGAAGTACAGTACAACTTAAAGAAGGTGTAGGAAAAGTAGGAGATACTTTGTTAGTATATCTAATTTCTGAAAGTGAATATAAATTTGGATATTACGAGCAACAAGGAGATTCTTCATCCATATTTGTTCCTACTCCAGGAATATTGTCGTTTATTACTTCAGGTAGAACGCCAGGAGAAAAAATTAAAGTTTATCAGTTTAGTAACAGTAAATCTCAAAAATTTGAGAGAGAATCATATACTGTAACAGAAAAAACTCCTATTACCAAAGAATCTCCAGATTATTATTTTTTAAATAATTTACGAGCAGGATTATTTAAATTAAGATCTACAGCAGTTGATTCTAAATATGTTTGGGTAATACTTAACGGTAAATTATTAGATGCTGATGTTGATTATAGTGTAACTGAAGATAACAAATATGTAAAACTTGTAAGTCCGTTAAACGAAAATGATAGAATTGAAGTATTACACTTTGGTAATCCTACAGTTATAACTAAATTTGGATACCGTCAATTTAAAGACATGCTTAATAGAACACACTACAAAAGAATTGACGGAGATAAAGATTACAAACTTGCAAAAGACGTAAAACCATATGATAAAACTATTGAATTATACAACGCATCTGGTATTACAGATCCATTAGCAAACTCGAAGTATCCAGGTGTTATTTGGGTAAACGGAGAAAGGATAGAGTATAGAATAAAAGATGGAAATTTATTGAAACAATTACAACGTGGAACATTTGGCACCGCAGTTTCTAGTTTACATACTCAAGGTACTGAAGTATATGATCAGAGTGTTAATGCATCAATGCCATATAAAGATGAAACATTAAGTACAATATTTACAGCAGATGGAACTAGTTCAACATTTGTGTTAGATTTTACTCCAGGAGCAAACGGTGTAAACGAATTTGAAGTATTTGTAGGAGGAAAACGCTTAAGAAAGAATGCTATATCGTCTTATAAGTTTAATAACAGCATATCTCAAGATAGCCCAGAAGGTGATGAGACATTAGAAGCAGAATTTTCAGTAACAGGTAATACGTTAACGCTATTATCTGCTCCTGGAGAAAACCAAAAGGTAATTATAGTTAGAAAACAAGGAAAAAGGTGGACAGATCCAGGAACTGCACTTAGCCAAGCAGATTCTGACATTGGTAGGTTCTTACGAGCTACAAGTGTTGACTTACCTCGATAAATACAAAGACAGGAAAAACAATATGACAGACAATTTTAATGAAATGAACGGAGTTTTAATTCAAGGACATATTAAGATTCATGACCCAGAATCAAACCATACGTTTATTGATAAACGTAACGCAATTCATTATGAAAATATGAGTTTAAGCCTTGCTGAAAGTATAGGTAACGGAGGATCTGGTTGGATATATGAAATGAGCTTCGGAAATGGAGGCACAAGTGTTGACCCAACAGGTATTATTACATATCTTACACCAAATTCAACAGGTACTAACGCTAGTTTATATAATCAGACACATACAAAAGTTGTTGATGATAGAAGTGTAAATAACTTAGATCCTGTAAGAAATAAGATTGAAACAAGACATGTTAGTGGTACTAATTATACTGATGTATTAGTAACGTGTTTATTAGATTATAGTGAACCAAGTGGGCAAGATGCATATGATACTGCTACAGATGGTTCAAGTTTATATGTATTTGATGAATTAGGACTTAAAGCATACTCTTCAGATGGAACAGGAAGATTGCTTACACATGTTATTTTTCACCCTGTACAGAAATCACTTAACAGACTTATACAGATTGATTATACAGTTAGAATACAAAGTTTAACTGGTTTTAACGAGGCGTAATAGATGGCTTATACTATATCATATACGGATGCTGCAAACAAAGGTACTATTGTAGTAGAAGACCTTACGTTAAATACTACAACTTCTTTACAAATACCTGGCAGAAATACTACAGCGTATGGTTCTGCTATTGCAACAAATTTTCTTCATTTATTAGAAAATTTTGCATTTAACAATGCACCATCAAATGGAGTTGAAGGTCAGTTATGGTATGATAATACTACAGGTGCTGAGACACTTAAAGTATATGATGGAACAAACTGGGTATCGGCGGCTGGAATTAAAAAAGCTGTTTCTGCTCCTGATGTAGCTGCATCTCAATTAGGAGATCTTTGGGTAGATACAGACAATCAACAATTATATTTGTTTTCAGGTTCTGGATGGGTACTAATTGGTCCAGAATTTAGCGATGGTCTATCTACAGGTATTTCAGTTGCATCTATAATCGGAACTGACAATGTAACATATACTAATATTAGACTTGATGTGTTATCACAACCTGCGGCTATTATTTCTACGTCATCATTTACTCCTAAAACAGCTATTCCAGGATTTACAACATTATCGCCAGGAATTAATTTAAGCACAATTGATATTACAGGCGAAGGATTTTTAAAATATAGAGGTACAAGTGAAAAAGCTGAGAGTTTAGTTGTAGCAGGTAAAGATATTCCAGCTGCAAATTTTTTAAGAAGTGATGTAGTAAGTACAACTAATTTTCCAATTAATGTGCAAAATAATTCAGGAATAAATTATGGATTAAATGCAGAATTGAATATTGGCATTGAAGGTTCAGCAGGAGTTATACAACATCAAATTGATGGGTCTAGTATTGATGTAAAAGTAAAAAATAGCGGAGTGCTATCAACTGTTTTACGAATTGATTCAAATTTAAGACTAGGAGTTAATAATACAGCTCCTGATGAGGCATTAGATGTAACAGGTAACATAAAAGCTAGTGGATCTGCTTCTATAAATTCTACAACACAAAGTGAAACTATTGGTACAGGTAGTATAGTAACTAAAGGTGGCCTAGGTGTAGCTAAAAATATCTATGCAGGCGGAACTTTAAATGTAACAGGAACTACAACCTTAAATGATGTGATGCCAGCACTACATAATACGCATAGTTTAGGTACAGAGGCAATCAAATGGAAAAATATTTATTCTACATCTTTTACCGGAAACTTAGTAGGTAACGTAAGCGGAACAGTATCAGGTAGAGCAGGCTCAGCAGATAAGTTAACTTCTGCTACAACTTTTCAATTAGCAGGTGATGTGACTGCGTCGGCATTTACATTTGATGGACAAACTGGTGGCTCAACAAAAACTTTTAATGCCACAATTAGTAATACAATTATTGGTGGTAAAACTGAATTAACATCATCTCAAGCAGATGATGAATTTTTATTAAACAGAGTAACTGGTGCAACAGGTCTAGCAAAAATATCAAGAGCAAGTTTATTTTCAGCGGTGCCTCAAAATCCAGCAGGTGTAATGATGGCATATGGCGGAACAGCGGCTCCTGAGAACTGGTTATTTTGTGATGGTAAAGAATATAGAATTTCAGATTATGCATTATTATATGCCGCTATTGGTTTTAACTTTGGAGCAGAAGCTTCAGTTACAACAGGATTTTTTAAAGTGCCTGATCTAAGAGGAAGAATGGCAGTTGGTAAGGATAACATGGGCGGTACTAGTGCTAACGTAATTGCAGATGAATCAGCAGATATACTTGGTTCACAAGATGGTGCAGAAACTAGAAATATTGCAGTTACTAACTTACCAGATCACAAACACGATTTAAAAGGTGATGCTCTTACACAGTTTTATGCTATAAATGATTTAAGTGCTGCAACAACAGACACTGGAGCATTTAGAGGAGATGGTCCTACAGCAACAAACGGTGGGCAGTATCTACCAAACAGTGGTGGTGTTGAATCAGATTCAGCAATAGGGCAACCATTAAATTTAATGAATCCGCATTTGATTATTAACTACATAATTTATACAGGGAAAAGTTCATAATGAGTTATAGGATTAATAAAACAAATGGTGATTTACTAGTAGATTTAGTAGACGGACAAATAGATATTACATCAACTAATTTAACGTTAGTTGGTAGAAATTATACGGGTTTTGGTGAATTTATAAATGAAAACTTTATTAAAATATTAGAAAATTTTTCAGGAACTACTGCACCAGGAACACCACTTACAGGACAACTTTGGTTTGATACTACAGGACAGCGTCTAAAAGTTTACAATGGTACTGCATTTAAATCTGCAGGAGGTCCGATTGTTTCTACAACACAACCAACAATGGTTTCAGGTGATTTATGGATAGATAGTAAAAATAATCAACTATACTTTTTTGATGGTACTGATTTAGTTTTAGTTGGTCCACAATATCAAGCAGGGCAACAAAAAACAGGCTTTGAAGTCCAGTCAGTTGTTGATTCAGTGAATGTTACAAGAACTGCATTAAAATTATTTATAGGTGGATCTTTAGTAGGAGTATTTGCTGATAGTCAATTTTATGTAGAATTAAATCTTGGTATACCTGGTTTCCCACAAGATCCAAATGATACACAGACTCCGAAAAGACAGTTGTATAAGAAAGGATTTAATCCAGTTGCATCTGATTTTAAATATTGGGGTACTGCTGATTCTGCTACATCATTAATTAATGATGCAGGACAAAAATTTAGTACAACTAGTTTTATGAGTGCAGTGGGAGAAACGCAAACAACAGGAAAAATTTCAGTTAAAAACCAAGGAGGTATATCTGTAGGAGTTGGTGACATTGAGTACGGTATACTTAAAGTTAATTCAGGAAGTAATCAAGTTGAATTAGAAGCACAACAAGCTGATACAGATATTAATTTAAAAGTTAGAAAAGGTAACGCATATATATCAGGTATAATTATTGATGCCGCAAACGAAAGAGTAGGAGTACTTAATCCAACACCAACAGTTGAACTTGATGTAACTGGAGCAGGAAAGTTTTCAGGAAATTTAACTGTAGGTGGAAACTTACAAGTATCAGGCAGTACAACATATTTAGATACAACAACTTTACGTGTTGAAGATAAAAACATAGAATTAGGAATACAAGGCGACAGTACAGTTGCTAATGATGCAGCTATTGACGGAGGCGGCATACTTTTAAAATCATCTGATGGTGATAAAGAAATACATTGGGTAGATGCTACTGATAGTTGGACATTTAATCAAGATATAAACTTAACAACAAATAGTTTAAATGCAGATCCAGCATATAAAATTGATGGTACAGTAGTTTTAAGTAAGACAGCTCTTGCATCAACTATTACTTCAGCACCTGGACTTGTTAACATAGGAACATTAGGAAGTCTTGATATTGATAATCTAAATTTTGACGGTTCTACAATTACTGTAACAGGTGGCGGTTTAAATATAGTTTCAGCAGGTGATATTGCACTTAACACACAAAAAATTACTGGAGTTGTAGATCCAGTTATTTCTACGGGTGCAGCTACAAAAAATTATGTAGATGTTCAGATTGATGCAGATAATATCGGGCTTAATCTAGATATTACAGGATTTTCTAATCCAAATCCAGGTGGTGTAAGTAATGGCCCTATAAACGATGTCATTGCAGTGTTAAATACAATATATCCTGCATCTACAAAAAACGGAGCATTGGCTACGGTACATTGTACTAACTATGCAGGTGCAAGTATTAATATTAGCCAAGGATTACTATCTGGTGCATTGAATAAGTCATATGTAGCAGTAGATAAAGATAATGTATCATCGTCACAGTCGGTAATGCAGGATCTTGCAGTTGACGCAGCAGGAGTTTCAGGTTCAGCAACCATTACTCCAACAAGATATACTATGGTTTTTACTAGTAATGGGTCAGCTTGGTCACATGCAAGTACGAGTAGTTATCCATAATGTTGATAAATACTTTAAATATAATGCATATTAGGGGTTAAATAAAAATGGCATACACGATAGACAAATATAATAATACTCAGCTTACAGTTGTCGCAGACGGTACCATTGACCAAACGACTGATTTAAAATTAGTTGGAAAAAATTATGCTGGATACGGTGAGATACAAAATGAGAATTTTGTATTTCTATTAGAAAACTTTTCTGGAGGTACAGCACCACCAAAAGCAATCTCAGGGCAAATTTGGTTTGATAGTTCGTCAAAGAAACTTAAATTTTATGATGGTACTAAATTCCGTACTACAGGCGGCGCAGAAGTAAGTGCAACGCAACCTGCGGGTTTAACAGAAGGTGATTTTTGGTGGGATACAACTAACGAACAACTTTATGCATTCAACGGTACAACATTTATACTAGTTGGTCCACAAGATGCTGGTTCACAGTTAACACAATGGCAAAGTGCTACAGTTAATGATAATACTGGTGCGTCAAGAGCTATTATTAAAGCAGTTATAAATGACGAAGTAGTAATGATTGCTTCAAATCAAACATTTACAATTGATTCAACAGATGTAACAAATGCAATTCCAGGGTTTGATATTGTCAAACAAGGAATGACATTAAAAAATACAGTAAATGCAACCGGAGGCGTAACTTCAACAAACTTTATATATTGGGGTACAGCTTCAAATGCTTTAAAATTAGGCGGAATTGATGCGTCCAACTTTATTCAAGTAGGAGATGCTAACTTTACAAGTTTAGCAGAATTTGCAGATATTGGTATCGCAGTTGGTGATTCAAATGATCTTAGAATTAAAATAGAAAACGGCAACGAGGCAGTTATTTCTAATGAAGTAGGAAATCTTATAAGCGTTAGAGCAAAAAATTCATTAGGTGCTATTAAAAATCCGTTAAAAATTTATGCTAATTCAGTTATTCCTGGACTAGCTAGTGATGGCATATCAACTGAAACAGTAACATTAGGTTCTACTGATCATGTTTTTAATAATGTCTATGCAACTAATTTTACAGGTACTGCTGAAAAAGCTACCAATATGGTAGTAGGTGGAACAAACAGAGCAGGTTCAGAATCAAGTGCTAATGGCACTATGGTTGCAAGAACAGCTGCTTCAGAAGTAGTTAATTCGCAAACAATACCAGCAGGATCAGTTAAGGCAAACTATTTTGTAGGTATTTCAACACAAGCTCAATATGCTGATTTAGCAGAAAAATATACCACAGGTGAAGATCATCCTGTAGGAACAGCTATGTCTATTTCTTCAAACACAGATTTTGAAGCAAGTCCAGCCAGCGGTGATGACATACCAATGGGAGTTATTTCAGACTCTCCTGCGTATCTTATGAATGCAGAAGCTGATGGACAAGTAATGGGAATTAAAGGGCGAGTTCCTGTTAGGGTTATAGGTCCAATACAAAAAGGTAACCCTGTATTTGTAGGAGAAGATGGTATATGTCAGTCAGCAGAGTCAAAACATATTGTAGGTATTGCATTAGAAACTAATACTGAAGAAGGTGAGAAGCTGGTTGAATGTGTACTAAAAGTATAAAAATAGATTTAGGATCGTACTAATGGTTGATGTAGCCGCCCAACAGATTATCACAGCAGCAACTTTCAATGGATTGCAAAGTAGAATAGATACTGTCTTAGGAGAAGGATTTTCGGATTCAGGCTACGGGCAGACCTTAAGTAGTTCTATTGTTGCAGTTAATTCAGTTATTACTGCTGCACATATGGCTAATCTAAAATCAGATATAGATAAATGTAGAGTACACCAGACAGGGGCTATCACTACCTTAGGAAACATCATTACTACAGACAGAATAGGTGCTTCAGAGTCAGTTAATGCCGCAGGTGTTACAGATACTAATAAAGGTATAAATGATTACCTAGCAGAAGTTGCTAATCTAGAAGGCGACAAGCAATTATGTGATGACACACAAGCATCTATAGAATCTGCAATTTCTAGCACAAGAACTTCACAATGGAATGGTACTATTTTACATACATTAAGTGTAACCTTTAGCAGTGGCTCGGCTAGAAGGCACTTTTTCAATGCAGGTGGACAGATTAGGATTACTGGACAGCTATCAGGCGGATCAAACGCTAAAGATACAGATTGGGCTAGTCTGTTGTCAGGTATGGGTACTATATCTATTGCTTCACATGCAACTACATCGACAGGTACAGGAACTCCAACAGCTATTGGAAATTTTGAATTAACCACTACACACCAAAGATTGTTTCATAGATATGGTGCAGGTGGGTATGGTGCTAATATATTCTTTATTAACGCTAAAGCGAACACTGATAATGTTATAGAAATTGAAATTCAATACCAAGATAATCATCCATCAGGTGGCGGAGCTGACCCTAATATTACTGGTACTATAACTAGTGCTATTACACAAAGAAGACCATCCGGTTCTTATGTTTCTGTTACTTCCCCAACTTACACCAATATTGTAACTTTATAAAAAATTTTAACTGTGTTGTCTTTGAATAAATACAATACTAGCACAATAAAGGTAAATTAAAGCATGGTTTCAGTTGGCGATAATGTTGCAGTAACAGAATATAATGATTACGTAGCTCGAGTCAACCTAATATTAGGTATAGGTTCAGGTAAAAAAGGCTATGGCGTTGCTATGGCTAATACTGGACAAGCAGTGGCAGGCACAACTGATATTACAGCGGCACAATGGGCAGGTCTTAGAACAGACATTAATCTAATACATTCACATCAGTTAAACACAACTACCTCTATTGGTGAAATAATAACCGGGAATATAATTGGTGCAGATGCATCAAACGTTGGTACAGGTAGTACAGTCCTTAGAGATAACGCTACAGATACATTTACTATAGTTAATCCAGATTCTAACAAAGGAGTCAATGATTTTGCTCCTACGTTACCAGCGATTGAAGCAGATCCTGAAACAGTTCATCCAGGACATCTTTCAGTAGAATCAAAAATTACTCCTGCAACGCCCGGAGCATCGTATACATCTAGTTGGCAGGCACTTACTGCTGAAGTAAAAGTAACATTTCCAGGAGGATATACTTGTAAAGACAATTCTGGTGCAAGCGTAACAGCAACTCATGACGATCATAGGCGCCATTTTTTTAACACGGGTGGTGAAATTAGATTTTCTAGTGCTATGCTTAGTGGCACAGGAACAAAGTCTGCAGATTGGACAACAATGTTAACAAATGCAGGAACAATTACACTAAAAAATAGTGCTACTACTACAACTGGAACAGCAACCGTTGATGCAGGGTTTGGTAACGAAGATCTAACTACAAGTTATCAACAAATTGCTCAAAAATTTGGTTCGGATGTTCTATATGCAGAAAATAATTTTAAGGTAGAAGCTAAACTTGATAATGGAAATATTATTTTTAAATTTTATTGGACAGATGCTGACGTCGGAGATCCAGGTACAGATGAAATAGTCGACGGAGATGTAAATATAACCATGTCACAAGTTCGAGCAACTGGTCCAATCACTATAATTGATCCAAACTATACATTCCAACAAAACATCCAATAAAGACCTTGACAGTTCCTAATTTTTAGTATATACTATACGTATCGCTAAAGGAGAATTTATGGATAAACGACTTGAAAAAGCATTAGATTTTTCAAATTATATGGTTACATTAAATAATCAACGTAACTTACTTCATGAAAAGTTTTTAGAAAATTGTGTGCATTATATTAATGGCGGCAAGTTTAATGTTACTAAAGAATTAATTAATTTTTGTCATATGATGGTTTCTACTGATCAAGAAAGTATAGTTTTGATTGATGACAATAATTCACCAATTCAAATTGAAGATTTGGAAGGATTTTTAGAAGACATTATTGCTTTATATTTTAAAAATACAAATGAGTACTTAGTAAAATTTAATGAAATAAAACAAAAAAGATCAGTTGAAGGTTTATTAAGTACATGAATGATAAAGGCGTATTGCTTTTTGCCTTTAATAATGTAGAAATTGATTATGTAAAACAGGCAATTTTTTGTGCAAAAAAAACTAAAGAACATTTAAACTTACCTGTTGCATTAGTAACAGACAATACCTCTTATCTTGAACAAACATATCCTTTTTATAAAAAATATATTGACATACTAATTCCTGTTGAAAGAGAAAATACAACACAAGTACGTAATTTTTCAGATGGTGTATATTCAATAAGAAAGTTACAATGGAAAAATCATAGTAGACCAGACTGTTACGATCTAACTCCTTTTAATGAAACTATAGTCTTAGATGTTGACTATATTATTTGTAATAATGCTTTACTAAACTGTTTTAAAATAGATGAAGAATTTTTAATTTATAGACGACCAACTGATGTAGTTGGCACACTTCGTAATGTTGAAGAGTTTGATAGAATTAGTGACCGTTCTATTGATATGTGGTGGGCTACAGGTTTTTATTTTAAAAAAAGTCCTTTTATGGAAATGTATTTTAATTTAGTAAAACATATTAAAGAAAATTGGCCTTTTTATAGATTAGTATATCAGATTCCTAATAATAATTATAGAAACGATTTTTCTTTTAGCATAGCAATACATATTTTAAGAGGATTTCAAAATTCTTTTTGGCCATCTACTATGCCAGGAAAAATGTATCTAGCATATGATTCAGATATGCTAGAAGAAATTAACAATAATAAATTAACAATAGTTGCTGATTATAAAGGAAAAGGACATTTTATTGCAATTACTGTTGAAGATTCTAATGTTCATATAATGAATAAGTTTAGTTTAGGCCGTATGGTAGATAAAGAGTTTGAAAATGAGTAAAGTAAGCAAAGGAAACGGGTTTTGCCTATTAGCACAGAATAATTCTACAACAGATTATGTTAGACAAGCGTATGCCCTTGCTGTAAGTATACATAAATTTAATAAAGATCAAAAAATATCTTTAATTACAAACGATACTGTTCCGAAAAAATATAAAAGTGTTTTTGAAAATATTATTCCTATTCCTTGGACAGACCATGCAAAAGATACAGATTGGAAAATTGAGAATAGATGGAAAGTATATCATGCCAGTCCATATAAAAATACTATTGTAATGGATGTTGATATGTTAGTTTTACACGATATTACACATTGGTGGCAAGAACTAGAAAAAAGGAATATATTCTTTGTAAGTAATGTAAGAAATTATAGAGATGAAGTAGTAACATCACGTTTTTATAGAAAAACATGGGATGAAAATAAATTACCAAATTTATACAGCGGAGTTTATTATTTTAAAAAGTCTAAAGAAGCACATGAATTTTTTGACTTCTTAGAACAGGTTATGATAAATTGGGAATTGTTTTACGGAAAATTTGCTAGTAATTATTACCAAAAATGGTGTAGCTTTGATTTAAGTTGTAGTATTGTAAGTAAAATTTTTGATAATTCTCTTGACATAACTGATCCTAATTCTTTTATTACCTTTACACATATGAAACCGCATTGTCAAGGATGGACAGAAGTACCTGATAAATGGACAAATGTTCTGGGAGGATATATAACGAAAGATAAAACATTAATAATAGGTAATCATGTACAACGTAATATTTTACATTATGTTGAACCAGAATTTTTGACAGATAAAGTAATAGAATACTTGGAGAAATTATAATGTTTTATGTTTATTATGACGATCAAGGAAATTTAACTTCTGTTACTAACGAAGTACGTGAAGGCACTCCTTTTGTAACAATTGATCAGAATACATTTAGAGATTTTGTTTCTGGAAAGGAAAATTTACTGGATTTTATAATACTAGAAGGTATTGAAAATTTTGAACCAACTTTAGTTAGAAAAGGACAACTAGATAACTTCGATGTTGATAAAAGTATACACGAAATTGAAAGAATAGTACTTAAATCTAACTCATATACAACATCAGCATTTTATATTATGCAAGATAAGAAGAAAAACAAGTGGCAAGGAAGAGCAAGACTATCGGAAGTAAATAAGAACGTTTTAACCTCCAATAAATACTTGAATAAAACAAAAAGTATATATGTTACAGAAAAAAATAATCCAAACATTTTAAAAGGAGAATTATCAATTGATATGAAAAAGTTTACAATTAACAAACTTTTTGATATAGAAACATCTGATAAATCTTTAGTTCTTTCAGACGACATAAGTTTGTATTGTCCAGTTTTGTATGAAAAATTTTACCATGTAGTAAAGGAATAAAATGGCAAAAAAATTTAAAGTTGTAGACTATGATATAATTTACCTTAGTTATGACGAACCTAATGCTGAAAAAAACTATGCAGACTTATTAACTAAAGTCCCTTGGGCTAAAAGAGTACATGGTGTAGAAGGTTCAGATGCAGCACACAAAGCCTGTGCAGAACTTAGTGAAACTGATAGATTTATTACAGTGGATGGTGATAATAGAGTTAGAGAACAATTCTTACAGCAGGAAATAGATTTTGAACAGCATGTAGATTTAGAAAATTCAGTAATTAGTTGGTGCGGATACAATGTAATTAATGGCCTCATGTACGGTAACGGTGGACTAAAATGCTGGCCAAAACAGTATGTTTTAAATATGCGTACACATGAAAATGCAGATCCTGACAATGCAAGTGCTCAGGTAGATTTTTGTTGGGATTTACAATATATACAACAAAATAGTTGTTACTCTGATGTATATAATAACGAAACTCCTCATCAAGCATGGAGAGCTGGTTTTAGAGAAGGAGTAAAAATGGCTCTTGAAAGAGGTGTTCGACCTACATATGAAGAATTTAAAAATAATCATTGGAAAAATTTACATAGGCTTTATATATGGCTTATGATTGGATCTGATGTTATTCACGGAAACTGGGGAATATTGGGTGCAAGAGCAGGCTTGTATAAAACAATGTGTACAGACTGGGATTACGTAAATGTACGTGATTTTGAATATTTAAATGATTTGTGGAGTAAAGAGTTTAAAGATGTTGATGTAGATGCTGGTGTTAAAGATTATGGTGCTAAATTAATTAATGAATTACAAGTACCTATCGATAAAGAACCTCTAAATGCCGGAGGTTGTAAGTTTTTTAAAGAAGTTTACAGACCACCATCCAGAACAGCTAGACAACAGTTTGTAATTGATCCAGAATGAGTAATGAACAACGCATTGCAGAACTTAAAGATAAACGAACACAGATTAATTCTGTAAGTTGTAGTTTCTGTACGGCTAAATGGTTACAAACTACTTTATATTTACAAAACGGTTATAACCATAGTTGCCACCATCCTGCTCCACATAAAATATCTTTAGAAGAAATTAAAGCAGATCCTTCAGCACTACATAATAGTAAATTTAAAAAAAAGCAACGTGCAATGATGTTAAAAGGAGAACGTCCACACGAGTGTGATTATTGTTGGAAGATTGAAGATTTAAATAAAGATTTTTTTTCTGATAGACATTACAAAACAGCAGATTATTGGGCATGGGATAGATTTAATGATATTGCAAAAAGTAATCCTAATGATAATGTTTATCCAAGTTATCTTGAAGTAAGTTTTAGTAATTCATGTAATTTTGCCTGTGCTTATTGCTCGCCTGAAATTAGTAGTAAGTGGATGGAAGATATTAAACAGCACGGAGAATATCCTGTACGTAGAGGTTCTCACAATCTAGATAATTTAAAAAAAACAGGAAAATTTCCTTATACACATAATCAAGATAATCCGTATGTTACAGCCTTTTGGAAATGGTTTCCAGAAGCATTACCTCATTTAAAAGTATTACGTATTACCGGTGGTGAGCCAACAATGAGTAAAGATACTTGGAAGTTACTTGATTACATAAACGATAATCCGCAACCTCAGTTAGAAATTGCTGTTAATACAAACTTAAATGTTCCTGCTAAGTTAATAGATAAATTAATATATTACTGTAACGAACTTACAATTGATAATAAATTAAAAAAATTAGACATATACACTAGTGCAGAATCAGTAGACGACCAGTGTGATTATGTAAGAGACGGCATGAATTACAAAGTTTGGTATGCCAATGTTAACCGTATATTAACTGAAACTAACAGTAGCGTGGCAATAATGACAACCATAAATATTTTAAGTTTGCCTAAATTTGCTGATTTTATAAATGCAGTAATGGATCTTAGGAAACATTATAATTTAAACTTTGAAAATAATAGAATACCTTTAAGTATTAATTACCTACGTTGGCCACCGCACTTACAATGTACTTTGTTAAGTAAAGAAGATCGTATACATTATGCAGACATAATAGGATCTACTTGTAAAAGTTGGTTAAAATATCATTCAAAAGAAAAATATGCAAGACTATATTTAGAGGAATGGGATCAAATAAAGCGTTTCTGTGAATATCTAGTGAAACAAGAATCAGCAACTAATTATAGAGAAGATTTTATTAGATACATACAAGAGTACGATAAGAGGCGAAATAAAAACTTTAACAATACATTTCCTCAGTACTCACATTTGCTAGGAGAATGGCATGCCTGCTAAACAGGACGAAAATTTATTGCAATATAGGCAACGTATTATTGATCCTAAAAGTGCAAGTTTTTGTGGAGCAAAATGGTTCAATGCTACGACTTGGCTAGGCAGTGGTACTACGGCCAGTTGTCATCATCCTCCCGCACACAAGATTCCTATAGAAGAAGTAAAAGAAAATTATACAGCAATACATAATACAAAACATAAGAAAGAAATGCGCCGTATGATGCAAGTTGGCGAAAGACCTAGAGAATGTGAATACTGTTGGAAAATGGAGGATATGGGTAAAGATGCTGTTAGTGATCGTACTTTCAAAACTATTATATATACAGACGAAGAATTACAATCAGCTTATGATGCTAATTGGAATGAAAATACAAATCTAAAAACATTTGAAATTGCCTTTGATAGGGTATGTAATCTAGCATGTAGTTATTGTAATGCAAGTTTTAGCACAACTTGGGCTAAAGATATTAATAAAAACGGCCATTATAAAAATTTAGTTAGTGATGGAGCAGGAGCATTTCGTCAAAATGGTGATTGGACTCAACCCTACAAAAATGATGATGAAAATCCATATATACAAGCATTTTGGAAGTGGTGGGAAAACGGATTATCAGACAGCTTAGATGAATTACGTATTACTGGCGGCGAGCCATTAATGAGTGGAAATACTTGGAAGTTACTTGATTGGTTTGAGGATCAAAAGTCTAATATGAGATTTGCTATAAACAGTAACTTAATTGCAAAGCCTAATATTATTGACAAACTTATTAAAAAAGCAAATGGAATAAAGCAATTCCATATCTATACAAGTTGCGAAGCAGTTGGTGACCAAGCTGAATATATTCGAGACGGGTTAGATTATAACATGTGGTTAAAAAATGTAAAACGTATACTAAATGAAAGTGATGCAGAATTACATATCATGATGACTATTAATAGTTTATGCTTGTTTAGTATTACAAAATTCCTTGACCAGATGTATGCATTAAAAACAGAATCTAAAAAGCCCACAGTAAGTTTAAATTTATTACGTTTTCCAAGTTTTCAAAGTCCGTTAGCACTACCAAATCATATTAAAGATTACTGTCATGATAAATTAAGTAATTGGTATATGTCTAAGAAAGATTTACCTTTATGGCATGAACATGAAAAAGCAAGTATTGAAAGACTGATAGACTACTTAGTTACTGTAGATGCACCTCATAGACGTACAAGCAATCCGGTAACGTTATGGAGAGATTTTAAAACATTTTACGCACAGTATGATATACGTAGACAAAAAAGTTTAAATGTGTTTCCAGATATACTTACCAAATGGGTAGAATCAATACCTGAAACAGATGTAAATATTATGGAACTTGCAAAAAAAGAAGGTTGGATTTTAAATCCAGATAGCAAAAATATAGACGAGGCGTTAGCAACTTATGACTAAAAAAATATTAGGTACACATGTAAAACGGGAATGGGATGATATAAATTTTGAAAATTTATCTCCATATAATATAAAAACACTAAACGATCTAAACAAAATTTCACCTTATCCTGATCACATGCAATATATAAAAGACTTAAAATCAAAAACAGGCTATCCAACAGATCAAAATATTGATTGGAAATTATCAATTATACACGAAACTGAAAGAAAAAATTGGCAAGGAGATCCGTGGTCATATCAAATTAACAAATACGGTTTTAGAGATGTGTGGCAGACAAAAGCCAAAAGAAAAAATATGGGATTTTTTGGTTGTAGTATGACGTTTGGAGAAGGAGTTGATACTCCAAACTTATGGACAACTATATTAGCAAAAAAACTAAAAATGAATAAATTTAATTTTGGTATGGGAGGCACTAGTGTTAGTAGAATAGCAAGGACATTTGTATGTGTTCAACAGGTTTTAAATTTAGATTATGCTGTTGTATTATTTCCCCATTCTTATAGGACTGAATATGCTATTAAAGAAAGTAGAAAAGCGCCTACACTACACATAGCTAATCTTGTCCCTAATAGAGCTGATCCTCAGCTTATTGATATGCATAAAGGAATTTTTAGTGTTATGAATGATAATATAGCAGGACTTGAAGTTTTAAGGGCCGCAACAATGATACATGAATCTGCTAAAGCTCATGGAACTAAAGTAATTTTTTCTTCTTGGGATCATTTTACTTGGACAGTTTTACATCAAATGAATATTCCAAACTTATGCGAATATGTATATAAAATGCAATATCAAGATCATGATTATGCTCGTGATGACGGCCATCCAGGACCAAAGGCAAACGCGACTTGGGCTGATACATTATATGACTGGGTACAAGAAAATTCATTTATAGAAAGATAATAATGAAAGACCCTCTTGATATAAATTTTTATTATGATATCATAACCGAGTCAGGTCCTGTACCTAATGGACTTGTAAAATTTCACGAAACAGGAAAATTTGAACAAACAACTTTATGGCATAAGCCGTTTGATGCATCTTTTATAGATAATCCTAGTTTAGTACAGCCAATATGTAATTTTTATGAATCTATGCTTTGTAATAATTGTTCTGTATCTTTATATACAAAAGACGAACATTGCGAAAATTTGTTTTATCCTATAGAATTATCATTCAACGGTATTAATATTTCAATACCTGACAAAACATTAAAGAGATTACGTTCTGGAGAATTAAAATTATTATTATTAGCACAAATATATCAAGGATATTCTAGTTTATTACCAGTAAAACGTGTTGCAATTATGTTTAAACAGATGGGTATACCAGAAGAAAATATTATTATTGTTACTGGTGATGTTAATAATACATTCAAAGAAATGTTTAGTCCTTTTAGAACCTATTCAATCGATTGGTGGCAAATTGAAAGCAAATTAATTATTAATAATGAAACATATAAGTATGATGTTCTTTTACGCACACATGTTCCTGATATGATTATGCCGGTTAAGGATTATGATATTAATCAATTTGAACCTAAATTATTATTTCATACACATTCTAAGTTTGACACAATTCATAGGGGTATGTTATTGGATAGATTAAAGTCAAATAATTTATACAAAAAAGGAACTGTAAAATCTGATGGTGATAAATTTCAATATCATACTAATAGCCTTTTTACAATACTTACACCACCATTTTCTCCTGATAAAGATTCAATATATAAAAGTGAAGTAAATTCAGTATTTACAGATTTTGAATTATGGGAACTAATAGCAATGGGAAAACCGTTTATAGTTATTGGTTGTCAACAAATTATTAAATATTTGAATACGCAAGGATACTTTACATTTTATGATCTAATTAACGAAAAATACGATTCTTATGTTGATCATAATATTAAAATTAATTTAATATGTCAAGAATTGCTTAGAATTTGCGATAAGGATAATGGTGATATTTTAAAAATAATAAAACAATACGCAACACGTAATAAACAAAAGTTTTTGAGCAGATCTCATCTACCTAATTTTTTAAATTTATTTGATGAGATAAGATATGGTTGACAAATCCAAAATAGGAGTATATAATATATAATGTATGACATTGTTTTAATAAGCTATCAAGAACCTAATGCTGATAAAAATTGGGAATTACTTAAAAGTAGATTTCCTACAGCTAAAAGAGTTCATGGTGTGAAAGGAATTCATAATGCACATATTGTTGCCGCTAAAAAATGTTTTACAAAAATGTTTTGGATTGTTGATGGAGATGCAGTTGTTTTAGATGATTTTTGTTTTGATTACGAAGTTGATAAATGGAACTTGGATACAGTTCATGTATGGCGTAGCAAAAATCCTATTAATGATTTAGAATACGGTAATGGAGGAATTAAATTATTTCCTCGTAAATTAACTATTAACATGGATACTAGTTCTACTGATATGACTACAAGCATAAGTGAAAAATTTAAAGCAGTTCAAGAAGTAGCAAATATAAATGAATTTAATACTGATGCATTTAACACATGGAAAAGTGCATTTAGAGAATGTGTAAAACTTAGTAGTAAAATAATTCATAGACAAAAATCTGAGGAAACTAACAGACGACTTAAGGTATGGACAACAGTAGGTAATGATAGACCGTTTGGCGAATATGCAATTAAAGGAGCTCGTGCAGGAGTATTATTTGGAAATAAAGGAACAGATTTGCATTTAATAAATGACTTTAAATGGTTAGAGGAGAAATTTAATGGAACCTCATGAACTTCTTGATAGATTTGAACTGCTATATCCTGAAAATAAGGAAATAGCGGATTTACGTAGGGCATATATTGATAAAGATCTAAGTAGTATTTTTAGATTAATAAACAGTAATGAAGAATTACGTAAAGCAGTAATAGAAAAAAATCTCCATAGTATTTTTAGAATACTAGATAATGAAGAATTACGTAAAGCAGTAATTGAAGAAAATTTACATAGTATTTTTAGAATTGTTGATAGCTATAACACTGAAGATTTACGTAAAGCAGTTACAGAAAAAAATTTACATAGTATATTTCGCTTGACAAAGTCTGATGATGATTTCCGTAGTGCAGTTACAGAAGAAAATTTATATAGCATTTTTAGATTATGTAAAGATGAAGAGTTGCGTAAGTTTATACTAGAAGATAACATGTATAAATTATGGCCAGTATTAGAAAGGTATGTAAGTACAGCTTTTATAAAAGCCTTTAAAACTATTCATATTAGTAAAACTAAAATTGATGATAGTTGTTTTAGTAGAGGACAACTAAAAAGTAAATTGTGGCTAATACAAGAGCTAAAAAAAATTGATAAACCTTTAGGAACAATATTTTTATGTGGAGGCTGGTACGCTACATTAGCTACTATGCTATTCGAAAATAATTTTGATATACATAGAATTAGAAGTTTTGATATTGATCCATCTTGTGCTAAAATAGCTGAGATATTTAATAAGAAACAATTAATAGATAAATGGAAATTTAAAGCAAGTACAGTTGACATTATGGATTTTAAGTTTACAAAGAAAACTGGTGCATTTTACTATAATACTGAGTATGACAACAAATCCAAGCAAGTTAACGATATTCCTGACACTTTTATTAATACAAGTTGTGAACATATTGAAAGTTTTAAAGAGTGGTATGACCTTATACCACAAGGTAAATTAGTGATCCTTCAAAGCAATAACTATTTTGACCTAAAAGAACACAAAAATTGTAGCGAAAATTTAATTAAATTTAGCGATAGCTGTCCAATGGATGAAATATGTTATATAGGTTCTTTAGAATTAGAAAAATACACTAGATTTATGAAAATAGGGTACAAATAATGGATATAAATACTTTATCTTTGCGACAAATGCAAATAGAAAGTGCAAGAGCATTGAGTACAATACAGGCAACTAACAATAACATATACCAATTTAATAAAAAAGCACATCATAATAGTCAAAATTGGTATAAAGCAGTTATTGAATGGTATGTCAATGAATACGGAGATCTGCCTAGTCGTGCAGGCCCTGGAACGAAAGTAAAGGTAATTTTAGATGAAAAGCATACTACCTGATAATCCCGATGGAATGCATATTGAATGGTTAGTAAGTAATATTTGTAATTATAAATGTAGCTATTGTAAAGAAGAGTTATATGGAGGAAGTTCGGGGCAACCTGATTATCATAAAGCATTAAGATTTTTTAAATATTTAAACACAATTCATACAGGACCAAAGTTATTAAATCTTACTGGCGGAGAACCTACTGTATGGCCTAAACTTGTACCTTTTCTTAAAGAATTAGATAAAAATTATTTGACTCAATTAACTACTAATGGCTCTAGAACATTGAGATGGTGGAATAGACTGTTAGATAATTATGATAATTTAGCAAGAGTTTGTATAAGCACACATTTAGAATTTGCTAGTTTAGATCATATACTAGAAGTAGGAAAGATATTACATAAACGGACTAATTTAACACTTTTACTATTAGCAGATCAAAAAAATTTTTATCTTTTGCAAGAATATGCTGATAGATTCAAACAGTTAGAATGCACTATATTTGTAAAGCCAATTAGAGGCGCATATCACGGAGCATCTCAAGAATACACAGAAGAGCAAAAGGAATTTATTAGGACATTTAGACATAGTAATTCTAAAATTAATAAAGCACAAGGAATCCCAACGCATCTAATTGTAGATGGTGTAAGAAAAAATTATACGTATGGTTATGAATTAATTACAAAAAATAAACACATGTTTGAAGGTTGGAAGTGTGCATTAGGTAAGACAAGAGTAGTAATATGGCACTCTGGTGATATAAGTTTTGCACAATGTTCTACTGCAAAGAAAATGAAAATTGGAAATATATATGATGATATATATCCTGTTATACCTACTGAACCAGTAATTTGTAAAACTGAGTATTGTCCATGTTTATCTGATATACGTATTCCTAAATGGAGGGATGATGTACAAGTACACTGATATTAGGACAATTCATCTTGAAGTCACACAGAATTGTCAAGCAAATTGTCCTATGTGTGATAGAAATATGAATGGTAAGGGAATTAACCCGCATATAAACCTAGATGAATTAAGTCTAGAAGATTGTCAAAAAATATTTAAGCCAGAATTTATTGCACAGTTAAACACAATGTTTATGTGTGGTAACTTAGGTGATCCTATTGTGGCTCGAGATACTCTAGAAATATTCAAATATTTTAGAAAAGAAAATCCTAATATTTGGCTAAGCATGAATACAAATGGCGGTGCAAAAAGTATAGAATGGTGGGAAGAACTAGCTGAAGTTTTTGGCCGCATGGGTGCAGTTATTTTTAGCGTTGACGGTTTAGAAGATACTAATCATTTGTATAGACAAGGAGTAGTTTGGAAAAACGTAGAACGCAATATGCAAGCATTTATAAATGCTGGTGGAAGAGCACGTTGGGACTATTTAATTTTCGAACATAATCAACATCAAGTTGATGAAGCAGAAGAACTTGCAAATAAGTGGGGATTCGAAAAATTCATGAAAAAGAAAACTGGAAGATTTATTACACAAGATAGTAAAAAGAAAGATTCCCATCAAGCAGTTAATAAAAAAGGTGTAGAAACTACTAAACTTAAAAAACCTGATAAAAAATATCAGAATGCTGCTATCAAAAAACAAGATACTATTGTAAAAAAATACGATAGTATGGATACATACTACGACAAAGCACCTATTATTTGTAAAGTTAAAAAAGACAATAGTTTGTTCATCACAGCAGAAGGTTTAGCAATGCCATGTTGTTGGACCGCCGGAAGAATGTATAAATGGTGGCATAAAGATCCTACTGTAGAACAGATATGGCAATTTATCGATAAGCCTAAACTTGACGCAAGGAACGGATTAGAAAAAGTATTTAATACAGGACTATTTGACCGAATACAGGAAAGTTGGTCAAAACCTAGTTGTGCAGATGGCAAGTTAAAAGTATGTGCAATGAAGTGTGGTTCCGAGTTTGATCCATTTGCAGAACAGTTTAAATAAGTAGTATTATGAAAGAAAAGATCTCGCCTACGTTTTGTGCCTTACCTTGGATGCACCTATCAAGTCGACCAGATGGTAAAATGCGTACTTGTTGTACATCAAATGCCAGTAGCGTACAAGATCCAGATTCAAACAAAAAAATCGGCGGCGGAGAAGTTGGCGTTGTAAAAAACGATGATGGTATTCCAGCTAATTTTAACCATACTACTCTTGAAGAAGCATGGAATTCTAGTTATATGCGTAATGTACGTAACATGATGTTACGTGGGGATAAACCTGCAAGCTGTTTAAAATGTTATAAGGAAGAAGAACAAGGACATCTTAGTAAACGTAATTGGGAAACAGAATATTGGGGTAGAAGATATGATCTAGATGAATTAGTAGCCGAAACAAATGAAGATGGTAGTATCCCACCTAAAATTCGTTACATTGATTTAAGATTAGGAAGTAAATGTCAATTAGCTTGTGTAATGTGTAGTCCGCATGATTCAACAGGCTGGATTAAAGATTGGAAAGCAATTACGCCTAAAATGAAAAATGAAAAATTAGCAAATACAAGTCAATGGGATAATAAAGGAAGAAATCACGGAGCAAGTTATAACTGGCACAAAAATAATCCACGCTTTTGGTCAGATCTAATGGATCAAATACCACACATGTATCAATTATATTTTGCTGGTGGTGAAAGTTTAATTATTGACGAACACTATGAGTTACTAGAAGAGTGTATAAAACGTGGTTACGCTAAAGGAATTGAATTACGCTATAATTCAAATGCTGTCGAATGGCGTGATGATTTATTTGATTTATGGGACAAGTTTAAACGTGTGAGATTTCACTATAGTGTAGATGCACTAGGTGAACAAAATGATTACATACGTTATCCTAGTAAATGGGATCATCAAGTGAAACAAATGTGGGCTCTAGATAACACTAGCGACAATGTAGAAGTAACAACAGCAACTACAATTATGGCCTTGAATATAGGTTATATTCCAGATTTTGTAAAATGGAAAGTAGAGCAGGGATTTAAAAAACTAAACAAATGGCCATTAGGAGCCGGCGGAATTAATATGCACTTTGCTTATTGGCCACCGCAACTAAATGTTAAGATTTTACCTCAAGAAGTTAAACAACAAATAACAGACAAATATGAAAAAGAGTTTTACCCCTGGTTATTTAGAAATTGGTATAAGTTTACAGGAGTAAAAGAAGGCTTAACAACCTATCACGTAACAAAAGCTCAATGGCTAAATGCACCGTATGGGTTAAAGCGTTATAAAGGACTTATTAAATTTATGAATAGTGAAGATTGGAGTGCTAGATTACCTGAAACTAAGGAATACTTAAATTTAGTAAACGATCAGAGAGGTTGGACAGAAAAGTTTCCACAAGTATTTCCTTTATTAAAGGATATTGTAAAATGAAGTTAGCAATTTATGGATGCAGTCATACAGGATCAGGTCCTATAAAATGGAATGAAACTTGGCCATATCATCTATATAAAAGCACAAAAATAGATATAAGCAATTTTGCAATTGGCGCAAGTAGCACTCAGTTTCAATACGATCTTTTTAAAAATAATATTAATAATTTTGATAAATTTATTTTTCAGTTTACTAGTCCATATAGGTTGACAAAGTATATAAACCCAATCCAGCAAACAAAAGTTAAAAAATACAGTTTTTTTCCTAATCATTCAAACGATAAACCGATGGAGTTCAGAACATCTATTAATTTAGAATCCAGCACACCTGGAAAATATAACAAAGAATATAAACGATGGATAGCGAATGATAACGGTGAAATACTTGAAGAGTACAAAAAAATTTGCACAGTTGTAAACAATCATGAAAACTGTTTGTATGCGTTTCATTGGATTGAAAATTATACAAATGTGCAGGGAATAGATATAATGCAAAATAATTTTCCTGATATCATTCTGAATCCTGGTATACATCTTGATTCAGAAGAAAATCAAATTATTGCAATGTATATAAAGGAAAGATGTAAATTGTGAATATAGACGAGAATAATTTTTGTATAGTACCGTTTGTACAACTTAACACTAGGGGTAAAGGAGACGCTAGGGTATGTTGTAGTATTGAAGGTATAGACTTCGGTATACCTAAGGAACTAACCCTTGACGAAATTACAAATGAAAATTATTCTAGTAATACAGATGTTTATAATTTAAGTAAAGATAAAATAAAAGACTTATGGAATGGCAAGTTTATGCGTGACTTCCGTATGAAAATGCTTAAAGGAGAAAAAATATCAAATTGTGAATTTTGTTTTAGAATGGAAAACAGTGGCTTCGGCAGTAAGAGAACAGGTAAGAATAAAAGATTTTTTGAACGTGTACAACCTTTGCTAAAAAAATACTATGATGCTAATGGATATGTGGACGTAATGCCACAGTGGTGGGAAGTGCGTCTAAGTACAAAATGTAATTTAAGTTGTGTAATGTGTAGTCCAAATCTAAGTAGCATGATGTTTAAAGAATATTCTAAATGGGGCAAGAAGATGACTAATCAGATGCAAGGTAGTCTTGATATTGCAAAGCGATCAGGCGAAGAGTATCTTAGTCAAAGTAAATTTTTTAGAGAACAAATAATGTCTAATTTAAAACACGTATTATATATGGAGTTTAGAGGCGGCGAAGTTTTTGCCGATAGGCATAGCATTGATTTTATTTGGAGTATTGCTAAAACGGAGTATGCAAAAAATATTAGTTTAGATATCAGTACAAACGCAACACTTATTACAAATGAAATAATAGATTTGTTAAATCATTTTAAAGGTGGGCTGTTACGTTTTAGTATTGATGCAGGACAAGAAAAAGATGAATTAATTAGATATCATACAAACTGGGACAGTGTAATACAAAGTATAGAAAATTCTAATAACTTACATAAAGAATGGGATATGGTTACACAGACTTGTATTCAGGCTTTAAATTGTATAGGATTAGTTCCTATGTTAGATTACTTTGACGATATGTGTAAACGCACTAATAATGAACGATTTCATTTAGGATTTACTAGTGTTCGAGGAAAAGAATGGATGCGTCACGAACTTGTACCTCTTAGTTATAGGGAAAAAGAAATTCAGGAATTAGAAGAATTTATAAAACGTAGTTGGCTATGTAATAAAAGTAAACATAAAAGTAGAGAAAAAAAAGCAATACAAGGTTTAATAAAAGCTCTGTCTGCAAAAACAAGAATTGATGATATATTAAATAAAAAAGCAAAAGATTATTATCTTAAATTAAATGAGTTGAGAAAGGTAGACTACTGGAAAACGTTTCCACATCTGGAGTATCTAAATGACTAAATTAGAAACACTTTGTCCTGTACCATGGATGAGTCAAAGTCTTAGAGCTAACGGAGATATCCGTATTTGCTGTCAAGCTCAACATGGCCCTACTGGTGGTATTTTAAGAGATGAAGATGGTAAAGAATATAATGCCCGTACTGCTGATTTAAAGCAAGTTCGAAACAGTGACCTAGCAAAAGAAATACGCAAATATATGATGGAAGGAAAATGGCATCCTGAGTGCGTTCGTTGTCAAACAGAAATGTCATCAGGAATGAATGCACGTATTGATTATGAAAATAAAATTTGGATTGAACGTGGAGAATTTAATTGGGAAGATTTATTGTCTAAAACCGATCCTGATGGAACAATACGTGAAGATCAAATTAATTGTAGTTTTTATGATGTACGTTTTGGCAATCTATGTAATTTAAAATGTCGCATGTGTGGACCAACAGATAGTAGTATGTGGTATGAAGATCAAGTAAAACTTTGGGGCGATACTTACAAAGATAGTCACGGAAAAGTAAAACTTATAAAAAATGCTAAAGGAAAATATGAACCTGAAACTAATTTATATGATTGGCATGAAAGCGATCATTACTGGGTCCAAATGGATAATAATATAAACGAGATTCGTAAATTATATATAGTTGGCGGCGAACCATTAATGATTGATAGACATTATGAATTTTTACAAAAGTGTGTTGATCAAGATTGTGCTAAAAACATTATTGTAGAATATAATACAAACATGACAAACATTCCTCAACGTGCCTGGGATATATGGAAACATTTTAAGCAAGTAAACTTAGGTGCTAGTGTAGACGGAGTTGGTGATATACAATATTACATGAGACCACCTAGCAGATTTAATAAAATACATGAAAATTTATTGAAAGTAAGTAAAGCAGAAGGTAATTTTAAAGTATGGTTAGCTGCAACAATTAATGTGTTTAATGTTTTACATTTTCCAGAATATATGGAATGGATATTACTTAATAAAATACCTCGTGTAAACGATGATGACTGGAGACCGATTATTACACCTCATCCGTTGCATGGTCCTAAGTTTTACAACATTCGTATGTTACCTAAATTTGCAAAAGAGCATGTCAAAGAAAAGTATGAAAATTATAAACCAAAGTTACTAAAAATAATAGACGAAAGCAACTTTACTGAACAGCGTAAAAAATCTAGTCGAAAAGAAGCTGTAGCATTATTAGATCAGTATGTTGATTATATGTATGCTAAAGACTTTAGTAATGAAATACCTCGATTCTGGCATGCTACTAGAAAACTAGATAAAATACGAGGGCATAATATTGAAACAGCAATACCTGAATTATATGAATTATTAAAAGGTACTGAAAATATAAATGTTCCTAAATCTTAATCAAATTGAAACAATTCAAATGGATCATACCAGTAGGTGTAACTTAGCATGCCCCCAATGTGCTAGGTTTCATGGCAGTCAAACAGAAATAAATCCGTTTATGCCAATCGATGATACTACATTGGATGATTACAAAATTATACTAGAACCTTTTGAGCGTGATACAATAAAATTATTTCATTGTGGAAATTTTGGAGATAGTCTTGCAAGTCCTACACTTGATTCTTGTATTGATTATAGTATTGATAACGGAGTAAAAGAATTTAAGATGGCTGTAAATGGCAGTGCAAGAACGCCGGCATGGTGGAGAGATTTAGCACAAAAAAGTGATCGTATTGTAGTTAATTTTAGTATAGATGGCTTAGAAGATACAAATCATTTGTATAGGATTAATAGTAGGTGGGATAAAATTATGGAAAACGCTAAAGCGTTTATAGATGCTGGCGGCAATGCTCGTTGGTATTTTATAGAATTTCAACATAATTATCATCAAATAGAACAAGCACAAAGCATGGCATCTGATATGGGATTTAAACAATTTAACGCAAAGTATACAGGAAGATTTGCTGAACAGCAACAAACAAAAGTGGAAACAAAAAAAGGAACAGTCGTCAAAGATAAAAAAACTAATCATAATCAGAAAGACATGCGTGAAATAAAAAAAACATTTAAAACATTTGATAGATATGTAAAACAAACACCTGTTACTTGCAAGTATAAATTAGCTAAAAGTGTGTTTATAGATATGCAAATGAAATTATGGCCTTGTACCTGGATGGGAGCACCTGCATATTTTGGTCCTAATAATCCACAACGTAAAAGTTTTGATTCTTTTTTCAGTTTGTACGGAAAAGACTTTAATAATATGCGTAAGTACGGATGGAAAGTTTTAGAGCATGAATTTTTTACAACTTACCTGTCTAGGTCTTGGGAAACAACCCCTGACGATAAGTACAAGAGAATATATACTTGTGGCAGAACTTGTGGAAATAAGTTTGAATTCAGCAGCGGATATGGAAAAAATACTAAGAGAGTAAACCTATGACAGAACTAATATGCCCTCTTGTTTATAACGGAATAGCTACTGACCCTAGTGGAGGGTATAGGCCCTGTTGTAGATTTCATACTAAAGACAGTTTTAGAGGTCCATTAGAAGAATATAGAAGTAGTAAAATATGGAAAGGTATTGAAAACGATTTTTTAAATAATAAATGGCCTGTAGGATGTTTTGATTGTGAAAAAAATGAACAAAGAAGTGGGTCAAGCAAACGCATTAGAGAATTAAAAAATTATAAATCAAAACATAAAAAAGAAGCTACTATTATTGATTTGCAAACAAAAAAATATGATTTAGTAGATTTAAGATTAAGTAATAAATGTAATTTAGGATGCATGTCATGTAATCCTAAAAGTAGTAGCTTAATTCATGATGAAGTAAAAAATACTGATCTTCCTCATATGAAACATTATGAAAATATATATGCTTGGGCAAAAACAAAAAATCTTACAACTCCTTATGATGACAATGAAGTAGACAAACTATTTGAATCGATTGATGCTTCATCAAGAATATATTTTACCGGCGGCGAACCTAGTATAGTAAAAGGTGCGTTGAAGATGCTTCAAAGATTAATTGATAGCGGATTGAATAAAACTGTAAAGTTAGAGTTTAACAGTAATTTTCAAACAAATAATCCTAAGTTTATTGACTTGCTTAGTCATTTTGAACAAGATTGTTTAATGATGCCAAGTATAGATGCTATTGGATCTAAAGCTGAATATATAAGATATCCAAGTAATTGGAAGCAAATAGAAAAAAATTTACAGTTGTTTAAAGAAAAATGTCCTTCTTGGAATTTACGTTTTAGTCCTACAATAAGTATACTCAATGTATTTTACCTACATGAATTAGCAGAGTACTGTGAGAAAAATAATTTTAATTATAGGATAGAAAATATTCTTCTTCACCCAGATTATTTTAATGTAGTAAATTTACCAAATAAAAGTAAAATGAAAGCAACAGAAATAAACAAAAATGTAAAAGGGTTTGACGTTGTTGAAAAGTATATGTGGAGTCAACCAACAAGCTATCAGCGTTTGTCCGCATGTAGGACAAATATTAAAAAAGCAGACCTTATTAGAAACCGTAACTATAAAGAAGAGTTGCCGGAATTGCAGGAAGTATTTAAAAGTTTAAATCATTTGTATAAAAGGAAGTAGGATGGACAATATAAAAATATTAAATAATTTTTCAGAAGAAGTACATAAAGTATTAAAAGAATATTTCGAAAAAAAAACATTAGAGTATGCAACTTGGTCAACGCAACATCATGCTTGTCATATTGTAGAAAAAGAAGATAAAAAATATCTAAAAACTTTATTTCCTTTAGCACCAAGTGAATTCCATTTATATAAAGTAATACCTAATTGTATGTTAGGAGCACATATAGATAGAGGCAGACGAACTGCTCTACAAGTAGCTATGAATCATAATGATGGATTCTTAACTTTTACGCAATATAATGATGCAAAGTTAACTCCTGATCTTACTAAAAATCACCGTCCTTATAGAAAAGGTGAGAAAGGAATTATAGTAAATGAAGGTCCATTATTTTTTATATATGAAGAGGATAAATTTGAAAAAGTTGGAACAAGTATTCCTTATTTACAAAACACTAGTTTAGCACATGGAGGATTTAATTATTCTGATATAGATAGATTTTTTTGGTCAATATCTTTCAAACAAGAAAAATTTGATTATGTGTGTGATGCTTTTAAGGAGTGGGCATGAGTATGAAAATATTAATAGCAGGAAACAAGGAATATGGATTAGCAAAAAGTTTATATAAACTGTATCCTGACGCTAAGTTTTTAAGTAGAAGTACAGAATACAATTTAGGAAATAGAGAAACTAGAGCAAAAGTAGGAGACATGAGTTTACAGTATGATATTGTTATTCTTGTTAGTGCTCTAGGAGATTTTAATCAGACATTACTAGCAGAATGTATTGCAAAACGTTGGTTCGAAAAAAATCACAAAGGTTACCTAATTGCATTAGGTTCAAGTTCTGATACACCTGTCAAAGGAACCAAGTGGATTTATCCTGTAGAAAAAAGAGCATTGCGAGCATACATGCGACAGTTAAGTCAAGCAGTTAGCAGTGACTCTCCACCTAATTGGAAAACAACTTATATTTCTCCGGGTAACATGCATACACCTAAACAGGACGATAAGATGCCTGACACGCCTAAATTAGAGCCTACATATGTTGCTGGTGTTATTAAATGGCTTATTGAACAACCTCAAAGTATAAATATTAGTGAGCTATGCCTAGATAGAATACAAAGTTGATGGATGCAGGAAAAACATTATTTAAGATTACCTAACCCCCCAAAAGAAGTTATAGATTTTTCACACGAAATGTATGAAAAATATTCTAAGTTGGACTTTAATAATCCTATGAGTGGTTTACATTTTAGTTCTGATCTAGATGAGAAAGAAGCAAAATACATATCAAAATATATTCCTCAAGAAATTCCTAGATATGTAGATCTTACAGTATCAATGAATTTGATTACAGACGCCTATTTACCTATTACACATATAGACCGAGGAAGAAAAGTTGCTTTGCAAATTCCTGTTATTGCAGATCCAGAAATTCATAAAGTATATGTACTAAGCAAAGGAAAATTTTTTAAAAAGCTAAAACCATATCTAAACGAAAAAGCAGGGTTTCATCAAAAACATGAAATTACAACTTGGAAAAATCAAAGGTACCCAGGAATGCCAATGTTTCATTATTATGAAGAGAAATTTTTTGAGACAAGTGTCGTTGAGCCAGATATTGCTTATTTGACTGATACTAGTATGCCACACGGTGGTATACATTATGATGGCCTAAACAAAAACGAGTCTAGGGAAAAAGCTAATAGATGGTTTTTAAGTATATCACTTGATAACAGAATGTCTATAGCTGAACGAGAACCGTTTTATAAACATTGGTTGTAGTAAGGGTATGTGTGCTTAAAATTTTGATTACGTGTACTATCTAAAAATTCAGTATGTTTTTTAAATTCATCTAACAAATATGTGTCATCTTTGGACATCATATAGTTTTTTATGTACTCACAGCTTTTTTGTGTTGCACTATTTTTAAATTTATAGTTATTAAATTTGTTTACTATTAATTGTTTAGCTTCTTGAGGTAAGACAGTTACACTCATATGCATCGGATGTGTAAGATGTGTAGCATTATGCTTAATAGAACGTTCGTCTAGCCATTCTAATGTTTCTGGTAAATGAAAAATATTTAATATTGTAATAGTTGGTCGAGCGATTACAGTTAAATTCATTTCATTTTGTAACTCTACAAACCTTTCTATGTTGACAAGCACCTGATCCTGCTTGGTACCGTGTCTAAGATATTCATTTTCTTGTGCAATAATGCTGTCTAAACTTATAGCAAGCTCAATATATTCGAACTTTTTCCATCGATTGATAATATGGTGTTTGGGATATACTGTATTATTTGTACTATAATTTAAGTATATATGGTGTGCATGGCCTTTATCTATAATATAATCCAAAAGCCTCCAATGATCAGGAGTAATTAACGGTTCTCCACCTGTAATTTTTAAATGTTTTAGAGTTGATACATAAGGAAATACACTTTCAATTGGCATACTTGTGCGTTTTGTATTCGCTTGTGTTTTTCCGTAGTATTTTAGTTCTTCGTCAAACAATTTATGACTATACTTACTATCACACATTCTACACATTAGGTTACAATCGTTAGATATTGCTAATTCTAACCATTCTATACGTGGATTATTAACATCAATAGTACCTAATTTTTTATTTTCTATATATCTTTGACGTAAACTCTTTTTTCCGCTATCTTCTTCTTGCCAACAGCGTCTACACCCATCAGGTTTCTCACCAGCAGACATTTTTTTTCGTAATTTAGCCATATGATCACTATTAAATGTGTCGTTTATGTCTGTTTTTATGTGTCCAAGTGTTCCTTGATATCTACAGCAAGGTTTTACACGGCCAGTACCGTCAATAAATTGATGGTTCCAGACCATTGGACACAGTGTTTCTGATATCATAAATATATTTATATACGTATATTATTGGATAGGAGCCACTGTGAAACCCGTAGCAAGTTATTTTAAATTTAACCCCACAGGGGCATTTTCAGTTGACTGGTATATTGGTAAAAGGTGTAATTTTAATTGTAGTTATTGTGTAGATTATCTACATGACTATACAAGTCCACATGTGCCGTTAGAAAACATGAAAAAATTAGTCGATCTTATTTACGAAAAAGAAGGTTCTAATGTTCTTTGGAGTTTGACTGGCGGAGAGCCAACTTTAAATCCTAAATTTTTAGATTTATGTGCATATATTAGAGAAAAAGGAAGGCGTTATATTAGTGTTACAACGAATGGTTCACGTACATTACAGTATCATAAAGACTTGTTTGATTTAGTTGACGGAATTACACAAAGTTTTCATTTTGAATTTATGGAACAACGTATTGATGAATATATTCATAAATTTATAGAATTAGAAAAATATAGAATAGAACTTAATGCTAATAAAAAGCCTGGAGAACCAAAAAAAACTCTTATATTAAGATTTATGGTTGAAACCGGACAGCTTGATAATGTTGAACGTATGGAAAAGGCATATAGGGAAGCAGGTATAACTAATATCGAACACCGTTATATTCGACCACCAGGAAAAGATAAGGGTAAAGGCATGCAACCTGAAGAAAAATTTAAGTTTCAAGATAAAAAAGATCCTAATCAAATTACTGATAAAAAACAAGTAAAAAAAATCGAGACTAAAGAAGCAAGTTATTATGGACATAACGAAAAAGGAGCTATCAAACAAATTTACAAAAGCACAGCAGATCCAGATAAGAGAAAATTAAAGTTTTGGTTCCAAGACGAACATGGTGATTATGTTGACGAAGATTATCATTATAACGAATTGAATTACGATAAGAAAAATAATTATGAAGGTTGGTTATGTTGGGCAGGACTGAAACATTTAAAAGTTACGCCACCAGGAGATATATATATTGGTAGTTGTCATGTTGGTGGTAAGCGTGGCAACATCTATGATAAAGACAATATAGATTTACCGTCAGAACCTATACGTTGCAGTAAATGGCGATGTACAGATAATACTGACTTGAAAGTTCCTAAGATTAAAGATTGGGAACATTACCATTTGGTAAAAGATATGATAGAATGGAGAGAATATGGAGAATGATTTAAAAAAAGTTGATCAGCACGGAAAACCTTTAAACTTAATTCCTACTGCTAATCGTAATAAACAAGCAAATTATATTGAAAGATATCAACAAAGACCGGCTAGTGTAGAACCTAGTGCAGAAGATATTAGGTGTGAATTACAATTACAAGCACTTTCAGTATTTGAACCTTTAAACTTTTTAATAAAGCCAGGTAAGTTTCAGGTTGAAATAAAAGAATATGAAAATAAATGGCAACCATATTTACGTAGAGAAGGTGTGTCTAATGATCGGGAAGGACTTTTAGTTGTAGGGCAAGAGGGTGATACTGCTGATAGTTTTGCAAGTAGACCAGAAGCAATTAGAAAAGCTAGAAGGTGGCTAGATGATGCCGATTTTAAAGTTCCAACAGATTTATACCATCACTTAGAGTCATGTCATGATTTACTTAATTATTGGTCTCCACTTGGTAGAACTATGCTTGTAAAAACAAATGCAGGCGGATGGTTTCCTCCCCATAAAGATGATCCTATGTTAAATAGGAAATGTTTTAGAGTTGCAGCATTCATAGGAACTGAAGTAGACCACGAATCATTTGAGTGGGAATCTGATGGAAGACGCTGGCCTATTAAACAAAATAGGGCTTATTATATTGATACACGTAAAACACACAGGACACATAGCTGGGTAAACAACAGTTACCATTTGATTATAAATGTTCCTAAAACTTGGGAAAATGTTATGAAATTATTTTCCATTACACGGGCTTTTTAAATGCGTACAGACAAACAAATTGAGAAAATTAAAAAATATGAATCTGCACCTGTACAATTACTTAATGTAATTAACGAAGAAAAAATAAAAAATCTAATTAATTTTCATAATCAAAACGATAAAGTAGAAAAAAATACAGGTCCTATAATAAGTTATGTACAAGAAGGCGAAGGTATAATCGATGACATACTAGAATTATTAAGACTACACTATGGCAATTTTAAAGTTAGAGTTGCACATTTTTTTGATGTTACTAAACCTCATATAATACATAACGATGACGATTTTGAGTATCCTAACAGTTATAAAGCATTTACAATTCCTTTAGAAGTTAGAGCAAAAACTAACAAAGCAAAATTAGTTTTTTTTGATCAATATTATTATGACGGACCTAGTAAGTTTGTAAATAAAACTGATGTATCTAAATTACCTAAATATTATAATGAATTTATTACATCTTATGAAAGAGTATTTTATAAAGATAATATAGAAATTAATAAAGAACACAAAAAGTTATTATCTCATCTTAGAGATGAATGGTTAGAAGGACTTACTGTTCAAAAATATTTTCCTTGGACTGTTGGTTCTATAATTGCATTTGATAGTTTACAATTACATTGTGCAAGTAACTTTTTGGATACAGGTGCTATTAGCAAATTAGGATTGAGTATTTTTACAACATTGGATTGACAATGTTTACAAAAGGTGTTATAATATAATATGTCTGAAGATTTAAAATGGAGCGAATACGATTTTACAAAAATTCCATTCGACGATATTGTTAGTGTTGGACAAAGGTCACTTTTATACAGAGACTTATTTACAGTAAGTTGGTTACTTGGTAGATTTTGTAATTACAAATGTAGTTATTGTTGGCCTTATGCAAGGAGTGATAGAAAAGATCATAGACCTACAGAACTTTGTTTAAAAACAATAGATAGTATAAAGGAACAAGCACGTGGAAATGGCTTTAATAGTTTTCATTTTTCTCTTAGCGGTGGTGAGCCTACCTTTCACCCTGGTTACTTGGACATACTCGACCATCTCGCTAATGATGTTAGCAATACTAATTACACTAGTGTTCATATGACATCAAACTGTAGTCGTAATATGAAATGGTTTCAAGAATATGTAGAAAGAGTTAAACCATTTCATAGAGCAAGCATTACAGCAAGTCTACATACAGAACATTTAAATACAAAAGAGAAATTACAGGACTTTGCAAATAAATTAATCCTGTGTCAGGAGAATGATGTACAAATTACTATCAATATGGTTATGGTCCCTGACTGGTTTGAAAGGGATTGGGAAAACGCACTATTCTTCCATGAACAAGGAATCAACGTCACCCTTAAACCACAATCAGACCCGACGGCAAGTAGAGTCGTGGACGGTTATACAAAAGAAATGTTACAGCGATTGTATAATGGAATGCCGCAAATGGCATATACTGAGTCAAAGCGACAATGGAACGATAGGCCAAGGCCTAGTTTCCAACTGCCGCCTTATGCAGTAGGAAACAACGACAAAAGTGTTCCTTGGCATTTCCAAGTTGAATTCGAAGATTCAAAAGGAAAAAAGTGGTATATGGACCAAGCAGAACGATTTAATGCCTTTAATTTCAATAAATTCGAAGGATGGGCATGCAATGCCGGTTACAGCGGAATAATAATACGGGAGCCTGACGGTTCAGTAAAAAGAAGCTATTCGTGTCATGATGCACCTCTTGGTAACATAGAAACAGGTTTTCAGCTATTTAAGACACCTAAAACATGTATTACTGGTAGTTGTGTATCAAGTGCAGATAGTAAAATACCTAAAAGGAAAGTATAATGGAATGGAATACTTTAATAGAAAATAGGTATACTAACTATGCATGGCAAGATAGGGAAATTCCCCAGGATATAATTAAAGATGTATTGCTTGAAGTGTATAATCATGTTCCGACAAAAAATTTAAAATTTCCTTATGTAATTACTACATTTAGAAATAATAATCCTGAACTTAGAAAAGAGATAGCAACTATTTGTCATAGAAATGCAGATTTGCCTATAGAAAAAGATAAAGGTAATCCACAAGTCCTTGCTCCTACATTATTTGCATTTAGCAGACGTGATTATAAAGATTTAGAAACAGCATTTCAAAAAACATATACCTGGACTGAACCAAGTTTAGAATTATATGGGTCAGTAGAAATTGGTGTAGTAGCAACGTTTTTAATGTTAGCATTAACTAATAGGGGTATTCAAACAGGATTTTGTCAAAATATAGGACAAGATGCAGAGCGAGCTTCTGAAATTTTTGGAACCAAGTATCCAGTAAGATTATTAGTAGCGGCAGGATATGGAATTAATCCTAAAGTACATTATACTTACTTAGATCCAAGAACAAATACAAAAAAAGAAATACCTTATGCTCCTAAAAGATTAGACGAAGTATATAAGAGACCTAATTTTAAAAAAATTTTTAAATTTGTAGAGGGAAACTAATGGACTTGGCAATCAGTGAATTTCATCTAAGAAAACCACCTTGGAGGGAAAGAAACAAACTTATAGCAAAACAGTTAGAAAAAAATAAAACTGTAATAGATATAGGTGGCGGTGGAGCAAATCTACTAAATTATTATACTCCGTCAAAGTATCTATGTATAGACGGAATGTCTATGCCTGAAGTAGACATCACTATAGATTTGAATAGTGACTATCAGAATCAAGTCCCAGACGGTTGGGACTATGCAGTTAATAGCGGTATATTAGAATATATCGATGATGTGCCTAGTTTTTTAGATAAACAAAAAAAATTAGCATCAAAATATATTTTTACATGGTTCCCAGATAAAATACACGGATTATTAGGACATGATTGGGTAGTACCGATTATAGAAGAAAATTATACAATACAAAATACAATTCCCTGGGGAATACAAAAAGTATACGAGTGTGATCCAAAATGAAACAATGCCTATATCCTCAAAATATTTTAGTTATAGGAAATGACGGATTTACTACTTCGTGTCCTCTTGAATTTAATAATGCTAAGTTAGAGGATATAAACAAAAATGGTATAAAAGGATCTTGGGAAAGTGACAAATATTTAGACTTTAGAAACAACTTAGAATCGTATCTAACGAATCCTAGTAAAATTTGCTGGCAGTGTAATAAGTTAGAAAAAGCAGGAGCAATAAGTCTTAGAACAGAATTTCCAGTTATAACAGATAAGCCGCAATTAAAAGCAATTCAGTTTAAATTAAGTAACAGATGTCAATTAGTATGTGCTCATTGCGGACCGCTGTTATCTAGTTCATGGGGTAAATCTATTGGAATTAAAGATTATGTTAAAGATTACACAATGACAGAAAGTGTTATCCAAGAAATTTTAGATATAGTACCTACACTTGACTTTGTAAGATTTACTGGTGGCGAACCATGGATGGATCCAATGCACAAAAAATTATTAAAACGGTTAGCAAAAGTGGACAAACAAAACTGTGAATTAAGTTATATTACTAATGGTCTTGCAACAGTTGATTATAGTTTGTGGAAGTCATGGAAACGTGTTAAAATTATGCTTAGTATAGATGGGTTCGGTAAAGCATATGAATGGTTTCGAAGAGGTGCTTCGTGGAACAAACTTGTTCATAATTATAAGCAGTTAAAAGAAATACCAAATGTAGATATTACTATTAATTTTTCATTAACTCCATGGACTATAAATTATTTAAATCAAGCTACTGAATTTTTTAAAGATCATCATATAATGGCAATTCCTATAATGGCTCCAAGTCATTGTAGTTTAGGTTCTATAAGTAAAGAAGAATTTAAAACATTAGGATTGACACATTTTGAAAAGTATGCTAATATAGTAGGTAGTAAACCTAAAGAGATTTCTTATCTAAAAACGTGGGCTATTGGCTGGGATAAAAAATGGAATACTCCAGGGTTAGCACAACAGGTACATCCATGGTTAAACAAGATATAAGTTATTTTTATTTAAAAAATTTAAATTATGATACAAAAAAAATTCTAAATTATATTAATTCTTTAACAAATAAACATTGGCTAGACTCTGGTATTATGAGAGGTATAAGAACATTAAATGATAGTCATAGAGCAGATGGAAAAATGTGGACAGCAAATAGTTTACCAACACAAACAGGTGTGACATACAAACAAGCAGCATCTAGCCTTAATGCAGCGGGAAAGATATTTACCGACTTTACTGAATGTAAAGAATTAAATAAAATAATGGACTATTTTAAAATAGGTAGAACATTTTTATTTGCTGGAATGATACTTAAAAAAACTATTAAGAATTATAAAATTGAAAACCCGTTAATGAGACATGTGGAATTTGAAAAAAATAATAATATAAAAAAGACTTTCGATATCGTTGTACCGATACAGGGAGACTTTGCAAAAAATCCTTTAATTGCTACTAATACTGTAACAGGAGAAAAGTTTAAAATAGAAAATAATGGATTAGCTTATATAGTTTCAAATGAGTATCCATTAGAATTTAGCTGGCTAGAGCAAACTTATGATTATAGATATACTTTTCATTTAAGAGGATATACACCTAGGACATTTCAAATGATGAAAGAGATGTATTATGAAGCGTAAAAGATTGATAGTATTTGGTTGTAGTTATAGTGCCGGAATGCCTGATCAAAAATTATCTTGGCCCCATACATTTGCAAAAAATAATCCTGAATACGATGTAATTAATTATGCACGTGGTGGATCCAGTTTACAATTTAGTATAGCTATGTTACACAAGTTTCTAAAAACAAACAATGATATGGATAATACAAAAATTGTATTCCAAATTACATCTCCTGGCCGATACACATACAACATACAACAAATTTTAGATGCTGATGATACTTTTTATATAAGTGAAAATTATAAACAAATTAAAAATACCCCAAAGATACAAGCAATAGTACCAAACTGGAACGAAGAAGCCTTTACCAAAAGGGCCGAAAAGGAAATATTATCAAAAACCCAGCTTCAATTATATAAAGACATGATTAAACACTATCCTGAGATCTGTACTGATATTGAATTTGAAAGTCAAGCATCATACGTAAAAAGTATTTGCGATTTTACGTTTTATCATATGCAGAAAAAAAGCAGTATACCTAGATATCTTTCAATAAAATACAATAATATTCCATGTATATATAGTATACTAGGACAAAAAAAGTTTAAAAAATATGTAATAGATAATGGCCATCATTTTGGTCCTGCTGGTTTTAAATATGTAGCTAAATTTGTAAAGGATAATTTAAGTGATTAATATCAAAACAGAAATAGTTGATAAAAAAGTAAAATCTGAAGAGTTGTTAGAATTTTGTAAATCAGCTAGTTTACTAACAAGTGATCCAGCTCATGTAAATATGTATCATAAACACTGGGAGGATCGCCCTGAAACTTTACCATATTTAATTTATCAAAGCACTAGATTTGCAAATACAAATGGTGATTTTTTTATATTAAGGATAGACGGAAACATAGAAGCAATATCAGGTGTACAGATATCTAAATTTGATAAAAATGTTGCTTTAGCAGGTATTAGAAGTTGGATAAATCCTAAGTATAGGGCTAAAATGTATATAGGACATCATTTATTACCATTACATCTAGCTTGGGCAAAAAATAATAATCTAAAAACTGTAGCGTTAACATTTAACAATTATAACAAAAAATTAATGAATTATTTTAAAAGAACCGGAATGGGTGTGCCTAAAAAACGTAATTCTTCTAGATTGTTTTATAATGGAGTGTATGAAGTTCCGTTTAGTGTAAATATACAGTTTACTGAACAATGGGTGTTATACCACAAAATAGAAGAAAATTATACACCTATTTGGGAGAAGATAAAATGGCACAAATAATTATTTGTGGTGGAATTACAGAAGTGCCTTATTGGAGACCTATCGGCATCTACCAAATTGCAAATGTTTTACGACAAAAAGGTTATACTGTCCAAGTTGTGGATAGCTTTCCTTGGTTAGTTTATAGAGACTTTGATAAACTTTTAGCAATATTTGAAAAATATGTTGATAAAGATACATTGTGGATAGGATTTGGTTCTACATGGTTTTATAGAATAGAAAATTTTTTAAATGCTGGTCCAAGAGCAGGAGGCTCAGATGGCTTTATGACAAATAATGCTAAAGACAAATTAACAGTCATAAAAGAAAATACAAGGCTACTGACTTTAGAAGAAATTGATAAATTAAAAAAATTAGTATATGCAAAGAATCCTAATATTAAATTTGTAATGGGAGGTGCTCGTGCTTTTAGTGGAAGAAGATGTTTTGCTACACCTTTAATGGATTGTTATATTGAAGGGTTTGCTGATAATACAGTTATAGAATATACTGAATACCTTGCAGGGAAACGTAAAGATATACAGCATATTGTAAATGAAGATAAAAGTATTAGTATTACACATGATCATAA
>MDSV01174928.1_pt1 | contig 60047 bp, 54 predicted proteins | sample 810851 | NCBI WGS metagenome assembly MDSV01 (sample SAMN05326640, study PRJNA326480) | marine metagenome | isolation source: seawater | place: Atlantic Ocean: North East | collected 2012
ACGTTGATAGGCTGGATGTGGAAGCGCAGTAATGCGTGCAGCTGACCAGTACTAATAGCTCAATTGGCTTGATTTATGCACTGAAAAAAATTTTTACCCAAGACATTAGATTTAAATTAATTATTAAAAAAATAACATGAGAATTGGATTCATAGGTTTAGGCAAGCTAGGTTTGCCTTGCGCAGAAGTGATCGCAAAAAAAGGTTTTGATGTAACTGGTTACGACATAGTTAAAGCTGAATCGGAAACTGTTAAACAAAAACCTTCTATCAAAGAAGCTGTTTTTGACAGAGATATTGTCTTCATAGCTGTACCAACTCCTCATCATAAAGATTACGATGGCAGTTACCCAACATCTCATTTAGAGCATAAAGATTTTGACTATGATATAGTCAAAAAATGCGTTGAAGAAGCAGACATGCACATGAACAACAAACAATTGCTTGTCTTGATAAGCACAGTCCTACCTGGTACTGTTAGAGAACAAATTTATCCTTTAATTAAAAATGTAAAATTTTTGTACAACCCCTATCTGATTGCAATGGGTACTGTGGCTTGGGACATGATAAATCCTGAGATGGTAATGATTGGAACAAAAGATGGTAACGAAAATGGTGATGCAAAAAAGCTAAAAGAATTTTATCAAAAAATAATGGAAAACAATCCTAGAATTGAAATAGGAACTTGGGATGAATGTGAATGTATAAAAATATTTTACAATACATTTATTAGTGCAAAAATAAGTTTAGTAAATATGATACAAGATGTTTCTCAAAAAATTAAAAATATAAATGTAGACGTAGTTACAAAAGCTCTAGCGAGCTCAAATCAAAGAATTATGGGTCCCAAATATATGACAGCTGGAATGGGTGACGGAGGCGCTTGTCATCCAAGAGACAATATTGCCTTAAGGTACTTGGCAACTAAACTAGATTTAGGTTATGATTTGTTCGAGTCTATCATGAGTTCTAGAGAAAAACAGGCAGAGAACATTGCAAAACTGTTAACAGATTTAGCAAAAAAAGAAAATTTACAAATTTATATTCATGGAAAGGCCTATAAACCAAAAATTCAATATTGTGATGGAAGTTATAGTTTATTGATTGGTTATTACTGTGAAAAACATGGTTACACGCCAAAATATATAGATCCTTTAACTGGTGATCACGTTGATAAAGCGAAAGGAATATTTTTATTAGCACATAATCAAGCAATTACTTATCCAGAAATGTCAAAATTAGATCAATCTTCAAAAAATTTATATTGTGAAATACTTGATGGAAGTATTGTAGTTGATCCATGGCGTAGATTTTTGACAAATAATAAAAAAATTAAAGTCATTCACTACGGTGATACTAGATTACTTTAGTCTTACTTTGTTAATATTGATTTTGTAAAATCGAAAAAATATTTTACTAAATGATTTATTTTAATAGCACTTTGGCCTTTCTTTCTCTCAATATATTTTGTTTTAATCTGACCAATTCTGTACTTATTATTAATAAAAAATTTTAAATTTTCTAAGTGTTGAATGGGGCTAGAAAAAACTATAGGTTTTTTAAGCATATCTTTTAGCTTTTGTTTTTTATAAAATCTGTAAGAATTACTATAATCTGTAATGTTTGGACTAATAAATACCTTACATATTATTGTATAAAATCTACTTAAAAAACGTCTGAATAAAGTTCTATCTCTTATTATTGAACCATTGAGATATTTTGAAGTTAATATTATGTCATAATTTTTTTTTTTTAAAAAGATTTATCGCATCAATAATTTCCACAGGGTCGTTAGCTAAATCACAATCAATATCAACAACTAGCTCACAATCTTTTTGTTTAACTGCCCACTCAAATCCAATTCTAGATGCAATACATCTACTACTTTTTGAATTAGATCTTTTCTTTTCTTTTAAAATAACAAAATTTTTTTTAAAATACTTTCTTATTTCATTCACAGTTCTGTTATCTTTACTACCATCAACAAAACAGATCCTAATTTTTTTTTTTTTTAATACGTTTAAAGCTTTTGAAAAATTCCTTATATTTTCTGCTTCATTTCTTGTTGGAACAACCAATATTGTATTCATTTGTTAATTCTATATATTTTAGATTGTATTAATATAAATATTTTTTACAAAATAAAAATTTAAACTGTAATAAAGATATTATTTTTAAAAATATTAAATTAATTATTGATAGGACATAATGATTAAATCAAAAATAAATTATCTATTATTTTTTATAATTATTCTGAGTTTTAGTCCTATTTTTTTTGGTTTTAATTTTTTTGCAGAAGAAGACGTATTAACGATATTTAATCATACAAACGGAAATGTCATTGGAAACGGCTGGAGACCAGAAAGAGGTTTAGGAACATCGTATTTTTTTGGAGATCCAGGTGCTTTTCATGCATGGTCAATTTTAACAATCTTAAACAAAATATTTAATTTAAATAATTTTAATTTTTATAACCTATCAATAATTATTTTGATTTTTTTAGGAACAATCTCTACCGCAAATTTTTTAAAGAATATTCACTCAGACAATGTATCTATTTTGATAATTTTATTGTCATTATTAATCTTTTTAAATCCTATGAGATATGAATTAATTTTTCAAAGACATTGGATAGCATCAACTTTTTCATTACCTATTTTGATATATTATACAAAGATATATTTAGAAGAAAAAAATAAGATTTGTTATTTTTTTGTGACTTTATCTTTAAGCTTTTCTATTTACTTGGGGAGTATCGCGACTTTACAAAATATTCTTCTTACAGGTTTTATCTTCTTAATTGTTCATTGTTTTTATAGAAAAGATTTTATTACTAATTTTAAAAGATTTATAAATTTATACTTTACTTCATTAATAATTACTTTTTTAATTGGTTTATGGGTTTGGTATCCAATTTTTATTGAATATTTTTCAGTTGGATATGAGAGAAGTTATACTGAATATTTTGATTCTAAAGATTTTATATTTAACTTTAATTTTTATAATATAGGAAAATTTGTATTTAGCTTATTTAATTCTGGAATTTTTTCTTCAAATATTAGTCTACCTGACAAAGGATTATTACCTTTAAACTCATGGTTTAACGTAAATCCTTTATTTCCATTAATTTTTATTTTTTACCTATTTAATTCGCCAAAAAATTATTGGGAATATGTATCAAGAAATATAGTAATTATTTATTTTTTTCATTATTTTTTAATTTCTTTTTTAGGTGGATACAAAAATATTCCAATTTATTTTTTTAAATTATATTCTTGGCATAAATTTTTTTTAGATCTTTATTTTTTTCAAATTATTTTAATAAGTTTTTTTGTTTTAAGAATGAAAGAATTTTTCAACAATAAACAAATTTTTTTTTTAATAAACAAAAGTTTTTTTGGATTTATGATTTTATCATTATATATTTTCTTATCAATTTTTAGTTTTTTTTCATTAACGAATAATTTTGAAATAATTAATTTTTTAACTGATAATTTTTTCAATTTATTAGATAATTTCAATATACTTAAAAAAAGTTTGATTGTTGACTATAGTGATATTTTAAAAGAAATTTTGTACATATTATCTGAGAAAGTTAATTATCTTCTATTTTTATTTTATCTTTCAACAATCATTTTATTGATTTTACTGTTTTCAAAAAAAAGTTTTATTCGATTTAAAAATTTATTTATAGTCTTTTTAATTTTGAATAGTTTTTTATTGAGTTATGGAGTTTATCCATTGGTAGAAAAAAATTTAATTTGGAGTAAAAAAACTGTTAGAGAAAATATTGGTTCATTAAAACGGTCTGCTTATATAGATTTGAGTATCGATGAAATTTATAAAAATGAAAGTTTAGAGAGAAAATTGGATGTTTGGAAAAATAATTCAAGTGATTTTAAGCAGATTGGTTATTTAAATCCACCTGGATTATCTTTTTCATCAATCTTAAGTCATTGGAACAAAGATGCTTCTAAATTTTTATCATATCATCTAAATAAAACTGGGTTTCAAGACTTAAGAGAAATTTCTGATGGAAATAACCTTCTTCTTATGAATAAAGAATTAATAAATTTTTTAAATATTAAGTATTTATATTTCAGAAATAAACCAAATGAAAATTTTATAGACAAAAAATATATATTATTACATGAACAACCAGGTTTATATTTATATGAAAATCCTAATAGCTTACCTTATTATTATTTTGGAAATGAAATCAAAATTAACTTAAATTCAAATATAAAAAATTTGAATAAAGGTGGCTTTGTAATTCAAGATAAAAAAATTTTTAATAATCTAAAAAATATGAAGTTTGACGATGAAGATAATAAAGAGATTAATTTAGTAGAATGGAAAAACGGAAGTTTGATTTTTGATTACAAAGCCCAAAAAGATAATGTGCTTATAATTCATGATTTGTGGCACCCAAATTGGAAAGTAAAGAAAATTCAGACTGTTGAAGGATCTAATGACAAATTAAATAAAGAAATTTCAATTTTTAAGGCTAATTATATTTTTAAAGGACTACTATTACCAAAAGGTAATTATAGATTTGAACTTTTTTATGATACTAAAAAATATTATTTAGGAATATATATGTCTATAATCTCAATAATAATATTTATAATTATATTTTTTAAAATTAAAAGAAATGAGCAAAGTTAAAAAAAAAATCCAAATATATTGGAATAAACAACCATGTAATATAAGGCATTCAAATAAAAAATATCTCTCTAGAGCGTATTTTGATGAAATAAAAAAAAAGAGATATTTTGTTGAAAGTCACATAAAAAAATTTGCTGATTTCAAAAAATATAAAAATAAGCATGTTCTTGAAATTGGATGTGGCATTGGAACAGATGCTATAGAATTTATAAGAAATGGTGCAAACTATATTGGCATAGATTATTCAATAGAATCTATAAATATATGCAAACAAAGATTAAAAACTTTGGGATTATCAAAAACAAACACAAGTTTTTTATATGGTGATGCTGAAAACTTAAGCAAGCATAAATTTTTAAAAAATAAAAAGTTTGATCTTATTTATTCTTTTGGTGTTTTACATCATACGCCTAATATGAAAAAATGTTTTGATGAAATTTATAAATTAAGCTCAAAAAAAACAATTATCAAAATAATGCTTTACGCTAAAAATTCTTATAAAAATTATATGTTAGACTTGACCAATTATAGATATGAAGCTCAAAAAGGGGTTGTAATAGCTTACAAAGTTGATGATGAATTTTTAAATAAATATATTACAAAAAAATTTAAGATTTTATCAAAAGAACAAGATTTTATTTTTCCTTATCAAATAAAATATTATAAGAAAAATATTTATAAAAAGATTAAACATTTTGAATACATGCCTTCAAAAGTATTTAATAGACTTAAGAAAAAATTGGGTGAACACCTGCTTTTAAAATTGAAAAAAAATATTATTTAATTTTGTTAATAAAATTATTTTTCTTTATATCTCTACCCTTTTTATCAAGATGATTTCTCACTTTAATCAAACTTTTTTTTCCAAATATTTTTTTATTAACCTTGTCAATCTCACAATTTAAATTTCCTCTTCGATTTTTTTCAACTAAAATTCTGATTGAAAGCCTAGGTTTGTCATATTTTTGAGGCTGCGTTCCATGTAGAATAAATGGATGCCAAAAAAAAGTAGAGCCACTTTTACCAAGTAGTTTTATAAATTGACTAATAATCTTACTATTTCGACTTGGTTTATATACAATGTTTTTATTATTAATCTTAATTTGATGCGGAAAGCTGGTCGCCCCTCCTTTGTGAGATTTAGGAATAATGTGTAATGGAGAGCAGTTACTATCTACTTTATCTAAATAAATATATACGGTAACAAAGTCGGCTGGTCTATCTGGAAAATCAATAATGTCCTGATGAAAATCTATTCCATAAAAATATGTTATATCTCTATATTTTGGCTTAATAAATTTAGCTAAATTAATCGAATGACTTCCTTTTACTTTTTCTTTAATCCAATCAGGTATATGAGATTGTGGAAATCCCATCACAAGTTTATAATCAAGAATTCTAAAATATTTTCCCAATATGTTCCTCATTTTTTTTATGAAAATTTTATTATCAAAAATGAAAGATGAATTAAGCTTTTCAAGTAAATTTCTTCCAGGTTTTGGATTGTAACCTTTTGTATTATTTGTTTCTCTAAATTGTTTAGAAGTTAAAAATAACTTATTTAAGTTTCTAGTTTTTTTGATGTCTCTTAAAAGTTTTTTACAATCTTTTTTATTAAATATTTGACCTAAAGATTCAACACCATCATTTTTGAAATTTAAGTTCATTATTAAGTATTAATAAAATTTGTTAAAGATTTTTTAAACTCTAATTGGTTTATATCATCGATATTATAATAGTCATTAGCAAAACTACATTTTGAAAATTTTTTTAATTTTTTTAATTTTAACAAATGTTTGATTGTTTTTAAAAATGTGTCACTTTTTTTACTAAATGATACACTTTTTTTAAATTGATTATAATTAGATTTTAAAATTTTTGGATGCTTTCTTTGCAAGCATACAACTTTTTTGTTTAAACATGATATTTCAACTAAGGAAGTTGACTCAGACTCGAGAATAAATAAATCAAATCCATGGTTGATCTCTTTAACTACTCCATTTGATATATATGTAATATTTTTTGAAAAAACATTATTTTTATTGAACAAAAAATTTTCATTAGGATAATTTTTAATAATAAAATTTATATTTGGATTTTTTTTAAATATCTCAATCATTTTTAGTCTTAATTTAAGTAAATTTTCATTAGTGTGTTCTTTTTTTTTTAAATCATGGATATGAAAATTTTTTGAACATATATAACAAACTTTTTTTATTTCTTTTGAATATTTTTGATTATTTTTATAAAAACTAGACTCCTTAAGTTTTATTAAAGAAAAACTTGGTACCACAAATAGATTTTTAAAATATGAATTTTTGTAAAGTCTAAAAGTTCTTAAAAGTGAATTTTTAATTTTATTGGAAAATATTTGATAATAAGAATATTTGTTTTTGATTAAATAGAAAAAAACATAAGGCCAATCTTTATAATGCCCAATTGTACCTCCGTGTGAAAGAGCTAAACTTTTAGTTTTTTTTTCATTAAATAAACTATTTATATAGTTTGCTATTGGTAGCTCCACTCCATATATGTATTTAGTAAAATTAAACTTTTTGTTTAATTTATGAAATGATTTTTCAGCAAAATTAAATCTAAAATAAAAATTATTTAAAATATCAAAATAGTTTTCAATTAAAACTTTATAAAACCAATTATCACAACCAATTGATTGAAAAAATTTTCTATCTTCAATTTTTGTCAATATTTGAAAAAACTTTGTTTTAGATATTGGAATATTTTGGTTTTTATTAGTTTTTACGTAATTATTAAAAAGAATTAAATTATAAGAATCGGAATAGTTTTTATAAAAAAATTTTAATTGTTGTCTGTCCATATTCATTAAACATAAACTTTTTTTATGAGATCTAAATAATTCTTGTTTTAAATTACTTGCAAGAGAATATAGTTTTCTTTTTAAATTAAAATCCTCGAAATGATATTGAAATATATCTTTTTCAAAACATCCTTTGAGAAAAAAACTATTATTTGCTTTGATAGTTTCAACCTTAATTTTTTTATTATTAAAATACTTTAAAATCAAATCCAAAATAGATATTTCATGATTAGTAATTTTTTTATTTTTTTCATAATAATTAAAATAAATAAATGTATCAGGATTTAATTTTTGAATTTTTTTTAAAAAAAGATGATAATTTTTTGCATATATAACAAATTTCGTTTGTTGATGAATTGAATTTAAGTAAAAATTATAATTTTTATTAAAATAAGAATTAATTTCTTTGTCAATTTTTTTTAAAAAATTCGAGTATATAATTCTGAATTTATGATTGTCTAAATGAAGTAATTTTTTTTCTCCTATAAATTTTTCTAGTGTAAAAATATCTTTTTTTACAATACTTGGATCAAGAGTTATTATTAAAAAATCATTTAAACTTTTATATTTTTTTTTTAAAAATTTTAATTCAATTGATGAGCTAATAAATGCAATTTTTCTCATTTTTATTTATTCACATCTTAAGTGTTATAAAATTCATATCTTTAAGTTTCAGCACGAGCGGTAAAATATTGATAGCTGATTTATTTAACTTTTCTGCTATATCTACAATTGTATTTTTACCATCTGAATAAATCAGTATATCTAAAACTAGTTTAAGATTACCTTTTAACTTTTGACCTCCTTTTTTTTTTAACAAGAAGTAACGATTAAGATGAGGTTCACAAATAAATTTACTTTGAACATAGAAATTATTTTCGATTAAAAAAATTAACTTTTTATAAAATTCAAAAGTATGATTTAAATGATTTTTTTTTACAAAAGATAAATTGTCTAAAGAGGAATGGTATTCTCTGTATTCGTGATATTTTTTTTTCATAATGCTCACCATTGGTAAGTTTACATTTGGATTACAATATTGTCTTTCATCACTTCCTCTATCTAGAAACGAATACTTCTTAAAACCTTTGTAATGATGTTTTAAAATATTTAAAGAAATCTTATCAGTTAAAGAATTTTCAATTCTTGATGGTAAAAATGAAAATTGCATACCCCCAGCTTGGCAAGTTAGATTAAATGCATATTTGATATTTCTTTTTAATCTTTTTAAATTTTTTGAAATATAATAAATCGCTCCAATTGTTTCTGGTCCATAAACAAATCTATAAGAATAATGTGTCTTCTTATAATTTTTTTTTATCCATTTAAGTATTTCAATAGATATAATTGGTCCGCTTAATTCATTGTTCGCCATTGATGGATGACAAAGATATGTTGAAAAAAAAACCTCTTTTTTTGAAGAACCTTTAATAAGATATTCTCCAAAATAAGAAAAACCATTTTTAAATTTACTGTCAATTTTTAAAGAATATTTTCCCTCTTTCAGTTTTGTGTATTTATTAAAACTTAAACAAAGCCCAACCTTTTTTTTATAATATGAAGTAATGTAAGGAATTGCATTTTTTAATGATTTATCATAATTAAGATACTTCTTAATTATTTTCAAATTTACATTTCTTAAATTTATAGGATTTGAATAATTTACAACATGTAAATTATTTTTTTTAAAATCAATAATTCTTTTATTGTTAAATTTTAAATAAGCATCTTTAATTACCCATTCTTTTGGGAACGTCCAATCATAACATTTGGTCCCTGATCGAATTTTAGTTATCTTAAAAGAATTTTGATCAACTTTTTTTAAAGAAGATTTTATGATTAATAATGATTTTTTTAGACCTTCACCAGTAATTGATCTACAAATCGGAAAGAGTTTTTTAAGTAGGTTAATCATTTCTTTAGAAATAAGAGATTTATATTATATAACTAATAATCAAAAAAAATGAATAAAAAAAATTTTGCTATTATTATTGAAGCAAGAACAAATTCATCAAGACTTCCATATAAAGTAATTAAAAAAATTAATGGTGTGAGTATTTTAGAAAATTTGATCAATAGAATAAGACATCAAAATCAAATTAAAAAGATAATTGTTGCAACAACTAGATTGAAAAGAGATGATGAAATAGAAAATATTTGTAAAAAAAAAAATATTATATGCTTTAGGGGTCATAAAAATGATCTAATAAAAAGAGTTTCTGATGCAGCAATACAAAATAATGTTACAGACATAATTCAATTGACTAGTGACAATCCTTTAGTCGATACTCAAATACTTTTAAATCTATATAAAGTTTACTTAAAGGGAAAGTATGATTTTGTTTCAAACTCTATTAAAAGAACTTTTCCAATTGGAACTGATATAAGAATATTTAGTTTAAAAAAACTTATTAAATATTCTAAAAAAGTTTATGGAAAAAAAAGAGAACATACTTGCTATTATTTTTTAAAGAATAAACATAACATTAAAAGGTTCAATCTTGATGCTCAGAAAAAACATAATAGACCTGATTTGAGGATAACACTAGACTATCCTGAAGATTTCAAACTTATAAAAAAAATATTTATTTTTTTTAATAAAAAATATAAATATTTTGACTTATCAAAAATCATTAGCTTTGTTGATAAAAATCCAAAATATAAAAAATTAAATTCTAAATATGCGAAACACTATGAATTATAAAAAAATCTTATTTTTTTGTGAAAAATCAAAAAAAAAAGGTGGAGGTCATTTTATTAGAGTTAAAAGATTAATGGATGTAATTAATGGTGACTATAAAAAATTTTTTTACATGAATCTTTCACAAAAAAGGATTAAAAATTTAGTAAAAAAAAATGATAATTCAATTATTGTTTTTGATTTTAAAACATATAAGAAAAATATTTTTATAAATGGACTTAAGAATTTTTATGTAATATTTGATAATAAAAGAAAGTATTTAGAAAATTCTGTAAATATAAATCCTTTAGAATTTAAAAATAAAAAATTCTCTGGTCCTAAGTGGTTTTTATATCCACAAAATTTTAGAAAAAAAATTAGAAAAAAAGATAAAAAAAATAAAAACCTTTTTATTTGTCAAGGTTTTACAGATGCTCATGACAACCTAAACAAACTTGTTTCATTAATAATAAAATCTACTTTGACAAAAAAAATAAAAATTTTCGTTAAAGTCCCATATAAAAACTATTTGAACAAAATTCATTTAAGAAACAGAAATGTTATAGAAATTAGTAAGATTCAAAATTTATTTAATTTTCTTAAAAAAATTGATATTGCAATTACTTCTACAGGTAATTTTTCTTACGAATTGGGATATTTACAAATACCATGTATTTATGTCTCAGATGAGTCAAAAGAAAAGAAAAGAGGTTTAATCTATCAAAAAAAAAGATTGGGAAAAATATTTTCATCAAGAGATAATGTTAAAATTATAGAAGAATTTCATAAACTTTGTTATAATAAATTTTATAATCAAGGGATTAAAAATAATTTAAAAAAATATTTTAACCAAAATTCAGTGAAAAATTATTTAACTTTATTTGATAGGATTAGCAGAAATGAAAAAATTTAATTTTAAAAACATATTACAAAGAAAAAAACCATACCTAATTGCTGAGATTGGAGTGAATCATGAGAATAGTATTAGAAAAGCGGAAAAAATGATTCTTCAAGCAAAGTTAGGAGGAGCTGATGCTGTAAAGTTTCAAACTTATAAAGCTGATTTGATTGCATCTAAGAATAGCCCTTATTATTGGGATTTAAAAAAAGTATCAGAAACAAGTCAATATAAATTATTTAAAAAGTTCGATAAGTTTGGTGAAGATGAATATAAAAAATTGAAGAAAATTTGTGATAAACATAAAATTACTTTTACATCCACTCCATTTGATATTCATTCAGTAGATTTTTTAGATAAGTTGGTCCCTTTTTTTAAAATAGCTTCAGCTGATTTCACTAATTTACCTTTAATAGATAAGGTTTGCTCAAAAAAAAAACCAATAATTATTTCAACGGGAGCTTGCGATATTAAAGAAATTATTTTTTTAGACAAATATTTAAAAAAAAACTTTCCAAAAATAGAAGTAATTTTTCTTCATTGTGTTTTAAGTTACCCAACTTCCTTTTCTGATGCTAATTTAAATTTTATAAAAATTTTAAAAAAAAGATTTCCCCATAGAACTATAGGATATTCTGATCATACAATGCCAGATCAATCTATGATGGTATTAACAAAGTCTTATGAATATGGAGCAGAAATAATAGAAAAACATTTTACTGTGGATAAACTTAAAGGAAAAAAAAACAATGATCATTTTCACTCAATGGATTTCAATGATGTAAAAAAATTTAGAAATAATATTGAATTAATAAAAAGAATAAATGGTGAAATAAAAAATAGAATAATTTTAAAATGTGAAAAAAAATCAAGAAAAAATGCTCGAAGAAGTATATTCACGCTGGGAAAAATAAAAAAAAATCAAAAAATAACTTATAAAAATATTATAGCAAAAAGACCTGGTGATGGAATATCTCCAATATTTGTAAAAAAAATAATTAACAAAATTGCAAAAAAAGATCTAAATGACGATCACAAGATTAAATATTCTGATTTTAGATAGATCCTGAAGATATTTTATTTAGACCAAAATCAATATCTTTGAGTTTTTTAAATTTAATAATTTTTTTTATACTTTTATTGGATGGTGAATTAATAGGTTGAAAAGAATTTTTGTACTTTTTTAGCAAAACTATTTCACAATTATATTTAAATATTTTTTTTATTTTTTTGGCTAAATCTAAAATTTTTAATGACTTTCCAAAACAAACATTCAACTTAATTGATTTTTTTGATTTAAATAGCTCAAAAATTATCTTATTTAAATCATCAATATATAAAAAGTCACGTTTATCATTATAGTTTTTTAATACTATTTTTTTTTTATTTTTCATTTTTTTTATTAGATCAGGTATTACTCCATAATTATTAAATCTAGAACCGTAAACATTTGATAAACGCAATATTTTATAATTTAATTTTTCATTTAAAAAAGATTTTTCAATTTTTTTTTCACACAAATATTTGGCTTTTTGATATTCATTTAGATATTTAATATTTGGTTTTTTTATAAATGAAGTACTAAAAAAAATTAAATTCAGTTCACTTTTTTTACAAAAATTTATTACTTCATCCATTTTTTGAAGATTTTTTTTCAAATACCTGTTTCTTTTTTTTGAAATAAAGAAATCTAAATGAATAAAATATCCATTGTTATTTGATTTTTTTAATTTTGAATTTTTAGTATAATTGAATAATTTTATTTTTTTATTTTTTAAATATCTTGATAGATTTCTCCCTATAAATCCTTTATATCCAGAGATTATTATTTTAAGATTTTTCATTTAGATGGTAATAAATAAAAGTATAATAATAAAATTTAAAAAATGATAAATTTTCATAAAAATGTATTTGAATATAATACTAAATTATCTGATGTTTTAAAAAAAATTAATTATCTAAAACACAAAATTATTTTGATTACCCAAAAAAATAAATTTTTTGGCGTATTGACTGATGGGGATATAAGAAGATTTTTTATGAAAAATATTAGTAAAGACATTCTTATTGGAGAAATTGCGAATAAAAATCCGATAAAGCTTGGAAATAGCTATAACAAAAAAGATTTAAACAAATCATTGAGTTCGCAAATTCGGTATATACCTGTCATATCAAAAGATAAAAAAATTTCGAAATTAATAGATGCTCATTTACTAAAAAAAGAAAAATATAAAAATCATGTTTTCATTATAGCTGGTGGATTAGGTTCAAGACTTTATCCGATCACAAAAAAAATTCCAAAACCTATGCTTATGATAAAAAAAAAACCTCATTTAGAGAGTGTTGTTGATAAATTGATTGAGGAAGGCTTTCAAAATATTACGTTATGTTTAAATTATAAATATGAAAATATAATTAGTTATTTTAAAAAAAGAAAAAAAAAAGCTGATATATCATATTCTATTGAAAAAAAAAGATTGGGAACTGCAGGACCAATTAGATTTGGAGTTAATGAAAAAACAGTTTTCCCTATGATAGTTATAAACGCAGATTTAATTACAGATTTAAAGTTTTCAAATTTATTAAATTTTCAAAACAATAATAAGAACGCACTCACAGTAGGAGTAAAAAGAGAAAAATATAAACTTCCTTTCGCAACTGTTGATTATAAAAAAGAAAAAATTTTATCAATTACTGAAAAACCAGAAAAATTTTATTATTTTAATACAGGAATTTATATGATGAATAGAGATATTGTAAATTTAATACCAAAAAATAAAAAATTTGATATGCCAGATTTAATCAGTAAGACATTGTCAAAAAAAAAAATTGTTACAGCATTTTATATCTATGAGAACTGGTATGATTTTGGAACTAGAGAAAATTATAAAAAGTTAAAAAATGATAAGTAAATTAGAAAGTAAAATATTTGGAAAAAATAATAGATTTCAACTTACAACTAAAGAAAAAAAAGAATTAAAAAAAGATTTTAAAAATTCAACTATATTAATCACTGGAGCCGCAGGTTCAATTGGATCAATTTTTACTAAAGAGTTAAAAAATTTTGATTTTAAAAAAATTTATTTATTAGATAAAGATGAAAATTCATTAGCTGATTTAGCAAGATCATTAAATTTATTATTTAAATCTAAAGTAAAAAAAATTTATTTCACATGTTGTGATCTAAATTCTATTAACCTACATAATTTTTTAAAAGAAAAAAAAATTTCTCATTATTTTAACTTTGCAGCTCTTAAACATGTAAGATCAGAAGAAACTTATGAATCGTCTATTTATATGTTTAAAACAAATTGTATTTACCCTTTTAATTTTGGAGATCTTTCAAAATTACAACACATAAAAAAGATTTTTTTTATTTCAACAGATAAGGCCGTTCATCCTCTTAGTGTTATGGGATTAACAAAAAAAATTATGGAAAGTAATTTATCAATTGTTAAAAATAAACATCCAAAAAAATTTGTTTCTTCAGTAAGGTTTGCAAACGTAAGTTTTTCTAATGGAAGTTTGCTCAAAAATATTTATGAAAAAACATTAGACAATATACCTTTTGGAGTTCCCATTAATGTAAAAAGATATTTTATAAAGCAAAAAGAAGCAGCAAATCTTTGTATGAAATCTTTATTGAATAAGTGTGATGGCAAAATATTGATACCCTCTTATAAAAGTGTTGGAAAGGCTTATGATTTGAAAAAAATTTCAGAACAGATTGTTATTGAACTTGGTAAAAAACCTAAATTTGTTTTTAAACTGCAGAAAACCCATAAAAATTCACAACAAATAATTTTACATAAAAAAAAAATTATGGGTCAAAAATTTATAGAAGAAATGTATGAAAAAAATGAAAAAATAATTGATTTTGGATCTAGCCAATTATTATTTTTATCACCATTAAAAAAATCTTTTGAAACAAAATTGATAAATAAAAAAGTTTTAAATTCAAAGAATATTTATGAATTAAGAAAAATTTTACAAAAAATATCAAATAATGAAAATTTCCAGATTTTTCAAAATGCAGATGAATTGAATAAAATCATTTAAAGATGATAGTAGTTAAAAAAGATTTTAAAAATTATTTAAATTTATTTTGGAGTTCAGGTGGATTAAAAAGAGATGATAATATTCTTATCCATTCAAATTTAAAAAACTTAATTTTACTTTTAAGAAAAAAAAAATTTTCATTTAAAGTTGAAGATATTATTTATAATTTATTGGATTATTTAGGACCAAAAGCAACTTTAATTTTTCCGACATTTACTTTTAATTTTACTTCATCAAAATTTTTTTCAGTAAGTGAGACTAAATCAGAAATGGGTATCATGTCTGAAACAGCTAGAAAATTGTGTAAAAAAAACAGAACATGGCATCCTATTTACTCTTTTGCCATTTTGGGAAATGTGCCTAAAGATCAAATCTTAAAAAAAAATTATAGTGCATTAGGACAGGATTCAATGTTTGGTTGGTTAATTGAAAATGAGGGCAAAGTAGCAGTTATTGATTTGAATGATCAAGAATGTATGACCATATATCATCATATAGAAGAAATGAATAATGTTGAGTGGAGATGTTTAAAATCGTTTGAAGGATTATATAAAGATTGGAATTTAAAACAAACAAAAATAAAAGCAAAAACTTTTGTTAGAAAAGATAAAAATAGAATAGTTACAGATGTAGGTGGTATGCAAAAATATTTAATGGATCGTGATTATTATTTTTGTCAAAATAATAAATCAACTAAGGGAATAAGGTCAATTAAATCTGTAATAATAAAAAAAAATGTTGAGAAAATTTTAAAAAAAGGGATAGCTAAAGGCTTGCTTTATTCAACTAAATAATTGATTTAAAATATTTTACAAGATTAATTATCTTAATTTCTTTGTTACTTTTTTTGTTAAAAATTTTAATATTAGTTCCTGGAATATATAGATTACTTTTTTTGGGATCTTTGTCTAAAGCAAATTCAATTTTATTTAAAAATAATGGAAAATTATGTATTATTAAACTAGAACTTCCACCAGCACCCTGAAGAATAAATTTATTTTTATGAAATTTATTTTTAAGAAAACCATTAATTTTATGCATTTTATTTTTAAGATATTCCAAAGCAATTTTATTTTTATTATAACAATTTTTTATTAAAATTTTTTTTTTGGTTTTTTTAAAACAAATAAATATGTTTTCTTTACTCGTAAAAATTTTTTGTAGTTTAAATCCATTAATAAAAAAGACATTTTTTAATGTATCTAATGAAAACATACTCAAATGTTGATGAAAAATTGAGTAATAAGGCTTAAATTTAATATCATAAAAAAAGTTGGGAACTTCAACAATTACTCTCCCTTCAGGCGATAGTATTTTATTTATTTTTTTTACAATCTGTGAAGGATTCTTAATATGCTCTAACGTATGAAGTAAAATTGCATAATCAAAATTTTTACCTTTAAAATTCTCAAATTTCATAGATAAGGCGTTTTTTTTGAACTTTTTTTTTATATTTTGTTCAAATCTTGTATCAACAATATAATAATTTTTGTTAAAGTTTTTTGCAAATGGATTAACCCCACCTCCTATTTCTATTCCCTTTTTTTCAAAAAATTTATTTTCAAAAAGTTTTATTATTTTTTTTCTTCTAATGTCCATTTTGTAAGAGTTATTAATAACAAATGATTGTGATCCATAAAATTTTGTAATTTTTTTGTAAGTAAAATTTTGTAATTGAATGTGACCACATTTTTTACAAATAAAAACTTTACATGATGATTTAGAAATTTTAATTTTTTTTGTTGGCCAAATATATTCCGGTAAAGAATTTGTCGAATAATAAAATTTACTATTTTTAGTATTACAAACTCTACACTTTATGATCATATTAATTTTCAATTGAAAAATAATTTATCCATTGCCAAAATTTTTTCTCTTTTTTTGTTAAATAAGTATTATTTCTTGTACAGTGATAACCGCCATTGTGAAAAGTAAGAAATTGCATTGGATAATCACCATGCAGCATTCTTCTAATTCTAAATGACTCAATTTCCAAAATAAGGTCATTTTTATCACTTATCTTATTTAAAATTTTGTAATTAATTTTTTTTTCTGTAATTTTAAAATTTATTATCTGATTTTTGTTTTCTTTTATTTTAAAAATAAAATTAAATTTTATCTTAGGATTATTTAAATTGTAATATTTAAGAAGACTTTTTATAAAGATATTTCTTAATTTTACTATATTAGGTTTTGTATATTTTTTTTCCTCCTCCAAAACTTTGTCGTATTCTTCAATATTTTGATAATAAAATTTTTTTAAATCATCAAATGAAAATTTGTATTTAGATAATTTAAATTTAAATTTACCGCTATCTAGAGTTATTTGATCTCCTGGTGACATTATTTTTACTTTTGACTTTATTTTATTGTTTTGAATAAAATTTTTAAAAATATTTTTATCAGATATATTAAATAAATTTGCGTAAAAATTTTCTCCCATGTAGGCAATATCGCTAGCATAAGGGACAATGTATTTCGGCTTTAAAATTTTAGATATTTTTAAAGTATATTTAAGAGAATTTAGATTTTTATTTTTTGCTCCTTCAATCATTGTTTCTGGATTATGAGGTTTTAATCTATAAAAAGCAGGAAAAGAACCAGTCATATGTGGCATCATAAATGATACGTTAATTTTATTTTCAAGCGCAATCTCTTTTGCTTGGTGAACAGACATTATATTGTCTGTTTGTAAAAAAATTGTTTTTCCTTTGTATTTTAAAGCTAATGAGCAGTCTGTTTCATTTTGATCATTATGGTATAATTTGATTTCAAATTTTTTGTTGTAAAAATATTTTTCTTTATGTTTTAAAAGATTAATATTTTTAAATTTGGCTTTTTTTAATTCATACAACCACCATTTATTTTCTGGACCATAATCAGCGGAAATAATTTTACATTTTTTTTTCCAATTTTCGGGAATTTCTTTAATTGTTGGATAGTGAAAGTGATCATCGTGACCATGTGAAAAAAATATAATATCTGGTATTTTGAAATCTTTAATTTGAAAATTGTTTTTTGGAAAATGCCAAATGTTTCCACCCCAACTTGGACCTTTTAACCATGGATCTACTAGTATTTTTGTATTATCAATTTCAATATACAAACATGCATGAGTAATATATTTAATTTTGAGCATTTTTATCTTAATAGTTCCTTAATTTTCTTTTCCAATTATTATTTTCCTGCTTTAGTAAATTTTTTTCAGGAATTTTTTTTGATACACTAATTTTTATTTTTCTATTTTTTTTTAATTCAACTTTAAATTCATTAATATAAAGTATTTCAATGCAGCCTTCCATCAAATGTTCAATTGCTTGTCTTGGTGTAGAAATAGTAGAGATTCCGTGCCTGTTGAAGCTAGTATTCAAAATTAATGGTATTTTTGTTAATTTATGAAATTCATTTATTATTTTCCAAAAATTTGGGTATTTATCTTTACTTACATATTGAACTCTGCATGTGCCATCAATGTGGACAGCTGAAGGAATAAACTTTTCCTTATCTTTTAAAATTCTTAGAGCTTTTTGCATATACAATGAAGGCATTTGATTGTTTCCAAACCATTTAAAAAAATGATTATCAAGGATGGCTGGTGCAAAAGGCATGAACCAATCTCTCCTTTTAAGATTAATATTTAATCTATGTTTAGAATCTTTTTTTCTAGGATCCGCTAAAATTGATCTTGAGCCAAGTGATCTTTGACCATATTCAGCTTTTCCATTAAATATACCAACAATTTTACCTTTTGAAATATTACTCGCGATATCTTTATGTATATTCTTACATTTATTATAATGAAGTTTAAATTTTTTTAAATTTTTTTCTATTTCAGAACTATCAAAAGATGGGCCAAGCAATGGAGAAATTCCATACTTACTATTTTTTATTTTTAAAAGTTTTTGTGAAAATACTCCACCTAAAGCTAATCCTGAGTCAGAAGGGGCTGGTGGAAAAAAACACCTTTTAAAAATTTTAGATTTTTCAATTTTTGCGTTTAAATTTACATTTAAAAACAAACCACCAGAAAAAACTATATTTTCTGAGTAACCTTTTGTAAAATTTTTTTTTATATTTTTTAAAAACTTAATTATAAATTCTTCAATTATATTTTCTGCTGTTGCTGCAATATCTTGAAGATTAAAACCTTTACAAATTTTTGATATATTTGAATGTGCTGGAAAAGGATTTAATATTTTATACCTATCATACTCATTTACATCTAAATTGTTTAAATTCGGTTTAGAATTTTTATATCTCTTTCTAGTAAATATAATTTGATTATTAGTAATTTTTAAAACTTTTAAAAATTTTTCTTTTAAATTATTATTTATCTTTCCATAAGCAGCTATTCCCGTAACTTTACCATTATCGGATTTAAATCCACAAAGATCAGTTATAAACGCATGAAAACAGGCAATATTATTTAAACCAAAAGATTTTCCGTATTCATTAATTTTTCTATTATTGAAGGTGCCCCAAGTACAATTTCTTGTATCTCCGAAATCTCCACCACCATCAAAATTTACATATAATCCATTTTTATATCCAGAACATCCAATTGATGAATATGTATGTAAATCATGATGTTTAACAATCTTAACTTTCCTTTTTATCCAATTTTTAAATTTTGCCCTATTTCCAGTATAGGCTTTTAAAAAAAAAGAAAAAAATAAATATAAAGCTTTTAAATCTAATTTATTTTGTGTTTTTGGAAAAACCCACAAGTCTACATTTTCTGGAATAATCTTTAATTCTTTAAAACCTAACATTAAACTTTTTTCAGGAAAGAGTGTTGTTGGTTCATTTTTGACAGATGTAATTTTGCCTTCCTCATAAGCATAGATTTTATTATTATATAGAATTGCTGAATTCGCCTCATGTCTAAGTTGGACATCAAAAGGTGCTGGGTAAATAGATACAATTTTCATCAATTCTCTAGTTTTTTTTATAAAATGATAACAACGATCAAAAATAGTTAAATTTATTTATTATTACAAAATTTAATACTGTATATATTCTAAAAAAAAATGTTTTTAAAGATTATTTTTGAAGCCAGTAAAGAGTTAAAAATTTTACTCTCAGAGTCTGAAAAAAAAAAATATTTAATTCCAATTTTTTTTACTATTATTATTCTTTTGTCATTTATTGAGACCTCTGTTGTTGGATCTTTGTTTCCACTATTTGACTTTCTTGGTTCTAATAATCAAAATTTACAATATCTTGATATTATTAATAAAAAATTTTCTATAAATTTAAGTTATGATCAATTTAAATTTTTATTTTTCGTGATATTTGGTTCACTGTTTATAGCCTCTTCAATTTTACAAATTATTTCTTATTTTATTAGTGGATTTATCAGAGAAGAAGTTGAGTATTCTTTAAAAAAAAAATTAATGAACAATTATATGAACAAGAGTTTAGAATTTTACCATCAATCGAAGGCAGGAGACCTTACTCAGAAAATATTGGTTCAAACAAGAGAATGTGTAAGTATTATTTTTGAAATATCAAATATTATAAGAGAACTTTTAATTGTATTAGCAATTTATTTATTTTTATTTTTTGTTTCAGTAAAATATACATTAGTTCTAACTTTATTTTTAATAATATTATTTATTTTAACGCTTTTTATTGGAAAAAAAGTTGTAATTAAAAAAACAAATTTAAGACATATCTACCAAGAGAAAATTTTTTCGTTAGTTAATATTATCTTTTCAGCATTTAAGATTATCAAAATTAATAAAAAAGAAAATTATTTCAAAAATCAATTTTTGGACTTTGCTTATCAATTTAGAAATAATGAAATTATAATTCAGTCAATACTTAGTATACCTTCAGTAATAATAAGATCGCTTACCTTTTTCACAATAATTATTCTTGTTTACTATCTAACAGAAAATATTAATAATTTTCAACTTTATCTTCCTACTATAATCGTTTACTTAGCATCAGTTTATAAAATCAATAATAGTTTTGGTTTAATCAATAATGCCACACTTTCTGTGGCAAGATTATTACCTTCTTTAAAAATTGTTCTATCTGAAGCAAAGGAGGTAGAAAATTTTGAAAATATTAAAAGTAAAAAAAATATTTACAATTTTTTAGAAACTGTAGAATTTCTAAATATAAGATATAATTATGACGAAAATAATAGATCAGGTATAGAAAAAATTAATTTTATAATTAAAAAAAATTCTACAAATTTGATAGTTGGCCCTTCAGGTTGTGGTAAATCAACTTTAGCAGATATAATTGCTGGATTCAAATTTCCACAATCTGGTGAAATATTAATTGATAAAAAAGTTAAAATTCAAAAAAATGAATTTAATGTAATGGACGTTTCATATGCCGATCAAAACAATCATCTATTTCCAGGCTCAATTAAAGATAACATTTCAATTTTTGAAAAAAATATAGATGAAAAAAAACTTAATGAAGTAATGAATATTTGTTGTTTAGATAATTTTCTAAAACAACAATCTAATGGAATTAATCAAGTTTTAAACGAAAAAGGTTCAAACATTTCTGGAGGACAAAAACAAAGAATAGGATTGGCCAGAACACTATATCAAGACAAAGAAATTATATTGTTAGACGAATCTTTGAGTAATATTGAAAAAAATCTTGAGAAAAATATTGTTGAAAACTTGTTTAAATTTGTAAAAAAAAATAACAAAACTTTAATTGTTATCTCTCATTCTATTAAAAACTTAAATAAATCTGACCAAATCATTATTATGAAAGATGGCCTAATATCTGAGATGGGAACTCACGATGATTTAATGAAAAAAAGTGATTATTATAGAAGTTCAATTTAAATAATTATTTAATAGAAAAATAATATAGTTGAAACATAGATTTTAGTGATCTAAAAATTAATAAATACTTAGAAAAAATGAATGATTTTGAAAAAAAAGGTTATTATTTATTTAAGAAAGCTATCAATCCATCTTTGTTGAGTCAAATTGTCAAAGAAACAGAAGAAATGTTTGATAAGGGTAAAAAAAACTTATGGCCCTTTATAAGAGTTTATAATGATTATCCTTATCTCAAAGACAATATTAATGTATTTGGATTGGATTTTCCTTTAAATGAAAAATTAAACAAAAATATTTATAATTTGATAAACAAGTTAGATTATGTAAAAAAATTGAAAGAAATTTCAAAATGGGAAAATTTTAAAACCTCAGTAATTAGATTACATGTTTTCGAAAATTTTTTTAATTATGAGGGCTTTTGGCACAGAGATGGTTCAACATTTCCTACCCCAAATCAAATTCAATCGGTTATTTATCTAAAACATGAAAAAGGTTTTAGAATAGTCCCTAAAAATAAAAATCATCTTTTAGAAAAATATGACTATCCTCTTAAAGATAATCCAAAAAAAAATTCACAGCTCAGAGGAAAATTGCCTTATGAAATGTTTGATGTAATAGAGGCAGAAGCCGGAGATGTTTTATTTTTTGAAGCAGCTTTATTACATCAAGGTTTTTCAAAAAAGGAAAGAATGCATTTCCATCTAAGACATGAAAATTTAATTAATACTATACCTGCAGATAGTAATAATAATTTTAATTTTAATAAGGAGTTTCTTCCTAATTATGATTTAGACAATTTATATGCAAATTATAATGTATATATAAAAAAAAATGATTTTAGATCTAAATTTAAAAGGTTTTTGAGATTATTTTTCTACTTTCTACCAAGATTTAAAAGTATTTTCAGAAATATTTTTAAAAATAAAGACATTAAAGAAACACTTTTTCATAATACGTTTTATCAATAATAAAAATATTTAAATTAATGAAAAAATTTTTTTTTAAATCAAATGATAGTTTTGATATAGAAAAAAATTGTGAATATCTAATTAAAGAAATAGATAAAAGTTTACTCGACGAGTCGTTTAAGAAATGGTCTATGAAGATAAATACATACTTAGATATACCTTTAGAGGAAATTAATTTTTTTGTCAAAAAAAATATTTTTAATGCTTATGATTTTAAAAATAATAAATTAAAAAAAAAAATGTCTTTTTTTCTTTTTCCAATCTATTTATTTATGAGCTTTGTTTATTTTGTTATCATAAATATTTTTAGACAAAAAAAGATTAAAGATGTTCAAAATTTTCACTTATTAATTGACGATTTAAAAAGTCAAAGAGAATTAAATAGATATAAAAAACTTGTGAGTCTATTTAAAGAAAATTGTATTGCAATTAGGAAATCAAATAATTCAGAAATGAGCTTCAAAAATTGTTTTGTTTTCTATCAAAAAAGATTCATTGATTATAAACTCAAAAAAAATTTTTTAAATTTTTTTATGGAAATGATTAAATTAAGTTTTATTTTATCATTTAAGCTCAATATAAATTTTTTATATATATTCTTAAATTTTTTAGACGATTATCTATTTTATGATACGCTTTTTTCTAAATTTAATTTTAAATATTTATTAACTCATACTCATTATAATACTGATAATATAAAAAATTATTTACTTAAATCAAAGTGCAATGGTGTATCAACTGTAATCCAAAAAAATATAAATTCAAAAAATCAAACAAGTTTTTTTTATCACGCAGATGTGATTTTTACATATAGTGATTTAATAAATATTAATAAAAACGCTAGTTCAAAAATAAACAAACAAGTTTCTATAGGATCTTTTTTTATGGAGTATTATTATTATACTAAACCATCTCACACAAAAGAATATTATGATATCATGTGTTTGGGTGGAAACGAACATTACCCTAATAGTGCTAATGATAGAACCAAATATCACAGAACAGACTATATCGAGCATCTTAATTGGCTAATAAAGATTTCAAAAGAATACCCAAATTTATCGATAGGTTTTATGCATCATGCAAACAATAAAAATAATTTTGAGAAAAATTTCTTAAATGGAACAAATATAAAGATAATCAATCAAAATAAAAATTCTTACGAGATATCAAACAATTCAAAATTAATTTGTAGTTGGGCCTCATCAATGGTAATTGAGTTACTTTCATTGGAGAAAAATTGTTTTTATCTTGATCCAGGTTTTAGAAATCATCAATTTTTAGGTAATATTGATATTTCATATAATTTAAGAATAAAATCTTATGAAAATTTTAAAGATGTAATTAAAAATCTATTAATAGATAAAAAAAATTTAAAAACAGAAGGTAATGATAATTTAAAAAATTTATGTCTTAATAGTGAAAATTGTAGTCAAAAAATTTATGAATTTATGAACTAATATATGAATAAGAAAAAAGATAAAAAAAAAATATTAATATTTGGGGGATCAGGCTTTCTTGCCAGTCATTTATTTGATGAATTGAATAAAAAAAAATATGAAGTAAAAATTTTTGATTATAAAAAATCTCCATATTTAAAAAAAAATAAAAAGATTATAATTGGTGATATTATGAATTCATTTAAAGTAAGTGAGGCATGTAAAAATGTTGATATTATATATCATTTTGCTGCAGTAGCTGATTTAAAAGAGGCTAATAGAGATCATTTAAGTGCTATAAAGACCAATATATTTGGTACAGTTAATATTTTAGAAGCTGCAATTAAATCAAAAGTTAAAAAAATAGTATTTGCTAGTTCTATTTATGCAAGAAGCCAACAAGGTGGATTTTATAGTACTACTAAACTTGCTTCTGAAATGATTATCGAGAGATATTGTGAAAAATATCCTTTAAAATTTGTTATTTTAAGATTTGGGTCATTATATGGATCGAGGTTTAACGGCTTTAATCCAATCAGTAATTTTATAATTCAAGCCATTAAGCAAAAAAAAATAGTTAGATTTTCTGATGGTAAAGAAATTAGAAATTATATTCATGTAAATGATTTAAAAAAAATTTGTACAGATGTACTGAAGAAAAAATTTGATAATAAATATATTAATATCATTGGTAATAAAGCAACTTCAGTAAGAAAAATTATATCTTTAATTACAAAGTTTATACCAGATTTAAAAGTTGTTTTTAAGAATGAGAAGATGATCTATAACTATAAAAAAAATCCTTTTACTTATAAAATTAGAAAAGGTATAACGATACGCCCCAAGAATGAATATAATCTAGAATTAGGAATAAAAAATTTAATCAAAGAAATAAAGAATAAATAGATTAATGAAAATTTTTTCCAATACAGCACATGTATCGAGAGTAGGGGGATTGATTACTGAGAAATTTAAAAAATATCTGAGAATGGATAAAAATGAGAGATTAGATGATTATAGTCAAAAAGTTATAAATAAATTCAAGAAAAACTTAACAAGCGAAGATATTGTTAATTATCCGAATGAGCAGAATTTAATTAATTCACTTGCAAAATATCTGAAAGTTAAAAAAAATAAAATTTTGATTACCCCTGGATCTGATGCAGGTTTAAAATATATATTTGAAACTTTTGTTGATAAAAAAACAAACGTTGCATCTCTTAGTCCTTCATATGCAATGTTTGAGTTTTACTGTCAGTTATATAAATGTAAAATATCAAAAATATTGTATAATAAAGAATTTAACGTCGATTTAAAAGATATAAAAGATATTATAAATCAAAATCCAAAACTAATTTATGTTGCAAATCCAAATCAACCTTCAGGGACAAGTTTAAAAAAAAAATATTTAAAAAATATAATTGATTTATCCCAAAAAAAAAATTGTTTAGTCATTATAGATGAAGCATACATAGACTTTTCAAAACATGGGAGTGTTTTGAACCTTGTTAACAAATATAAAAATTTGTTTATTTTAAGAACTTTTTCAAAAGGGTTTGGCTCCGCTGGATTGAGAGTTGGATATATTGTGTCAAATCCAAAAAATATTATTGAAGTGAACAAAGTAAGACCTTTACACAACATAAATTCAATTGGAATTAAATTTTCTTCTTTTTTACTAAAAAATAGATCAATAGTAAAAACAAACATTTTAAATATTAATTATAGTAAATCAATGCTGTATAAATTTTGTAAAAAAAATAATTTAAGTTATCTTGAAAGTGATACAAATTTTGTAAATATTTTTTTTGAAGAAAAAAAGTGTAGGGAAATTCAAAAATTTTTAAGAAATAAAAAAATATTAGTCAGAATAAGAAAATATGAGATTAAAAATAAAAAATTATTTAGTGTAAGAGTTTCATTAGGTCATAAAAAAATAACAAAAATTTTTATAAAAAAATTTCAAGAATACTTAAAAATAAATGAAAAAAAAAATTAAAAAAAAAATTTTACTTATGATTGGATCAGACTTAAGAAATAATTATATTTGCTCTGAAATTATGAAAAAATATTTTATAGATGGAATAGTTTATCAACATAGATCAAAAAAGACTAAACAATTACCAAATAGTATTTCAAAAGATGAGAAGAAATTATTTATTAGGCATTTCAATGAGAGAGATACTTCTGAAAAAAAATTTTTTAATAAAATTAAGATTAATTTTAATAATATAAATAAAATTAATGTTAATGAGAAAGATATAAATTCTAAGTTGGTAGAAAAATTTATTAAAAAAATTAAGCCTAATATTGTTATTGTATATGGAGTTAGTTTTTTAAAAAAAAATATACTTAAAATTTTGCCAAAAAATAGCATTAATATTCATACAGGAATTACCCCTAGATTTAAGGGAGATGCTTGTAATTTTTGGGCTTTTTATTTTTTAGAACCAAATAATGCTGGAGCAACTATTCATTTTTTAACTAAAAAAGTAGACTCAGGTCCAATAATTTTTCAAGTTAGACCGAAACTTAATATGGGTGATAATATGCATGATGTTACTAATAAATCTTTAAAAATTGTGGCTAAAAAAATTGTTAAATTAATTAATATTTTAAACAAAAGAAAAATAAATGGTGTTTTAAAACAAGGTGGTAAAACTTTTTATGCATCTAATTTTAAACCCTACCATTTAAATATAGTGTATCATTATTATAAAAATAAGATTGTAGACCTTTATTTGAAGAAAAAAATTAATGGTAAAAGTCAAAAATTAGTTAGGTTGATTTGAGGTTAAGAAAAATGTTAAATAATTTTAATATAATATAGTATAAAATATATCTTATGATTTTAGCAATAATGATAGGCAGATCTGGTAGCAAAGGTTTTAAAAATAAAAATATAAAAAAAGTTTTTGGCAAACATCTGTGTGAATATCCATTAATAGCTGCTAAAAAATCTAAACTTATAAATAAAATTTATGTCTCTACAAACTGCAATATAATTAAAAAGATTTCAAAAAACCATAAAGTTAAGATTATTAATAGACCAAAAAAACTTACCACAGATAAAGTGTTAGGAGAAAAAGTATTTCAACATGCTTATTTTGAAGCAAAAAAAGATTTAGGTTTAAATTCAAAAGAAATAGAGTTTGTGGTTCTTTTATTTGCAAATGCAGCCACATTAACTTCTGAAATGATTAATAATGGAATTAAAATATTAAGAAATGATAAAAGTTTCGACTCTGCAGTTTCAACATCAATTTATAATATGTGGAGTCCTATAAGAGCAAGAAAATTAGATAAAAAGACTGGTTGCTTGAAACCTTTTGTTCCATTTAAGACATTTGGAAATGTAAAAAAATTAAATTGTGATAGAGGATCTCAAGGAGATGTTTATTATGCTGACATGTCAGTTTCAGTAGTAAGACCTTATTGTCTTGAAAATATGACAAATAATCTGTTACCTCAAAAATGGATGGGAAAAAAAATAGCTCCCATTTTTTCTGTAGGAGGCTTCGATTTAGATTACGATTGGCAAATGCCTTCATTGAAATTTTGGCTAAAAAATTATGCAAAAAAAAATTAAATTAGGATTGATTGGTGCTGGAAGAATTACTGGACACCATATCAGGGCTATTAAAAAGAATAATAATTTTCGAATTCAAGCTATTTGTGATTTGGATATTTTAAAAGCAAAAAAATATGCTATAGAAAATAATTTAAGATTTTATTCACATTATAAAGATATGTGTTTAAAAGAAAAAAAATTAGATGCAGTTGTTATACTAACTCCATCAGGAATGCATTATTCTCACGCACTTGATATCCTGCATAAATTTAAGAAACATGTAATAATTGAAAAACCTACTTCTCTCAAAACAACTGAAATTTTACAACTATATAAATCAGCAAAAAAAATTAAGAAAAAAATTTTCCCAATTTTTCAAAATAGATATAACAAATCTATTTCTCAATTAAAAAAATTTATAAAAAATGATAAATTGGGTAAAATTAGATTAGCAAGCTTGCAGTTAAGGTGGTGTAGACCTCAAAGGTATTATGATCTTTCTATCTGGAGAGGAACATACTCACATGATGGAGGCGCATTAACAAATCAAGGGGTTCATTATATTGACTTATTAAGATTTTTATTTGGTGAAATAAAAAAAGTAAATGCCAAAATGAAAACACTCGGTGCAAAAATTGAAGTAGAAGATACAGTTGTTGCTAACTTAGAATATGAGTCGGGGGCAGTAGGTTCATTAGAAGTCACTACATCAGCTAGACCTGATGATTATGGTGCAACAATATCGATTGTTGGTTCCAAGGGTTTTGCTCAAATAGGTGGCCTAGCTGCTAACAAATTAGAAGTTTTTACTCCTGACCCAAGATTATGCAAAAAGTATAGTGAAAAAATCCCTGATGCTTACGGGTATGGTCACTTTAAGCTATATCAGGACATTTCTGATGATTTATTAAAATTAAAAAAATTTCCTATGGATAAAAAAGATTGTTATAAAACAATACAATTTTTGAACTCATTTTATGTTTCAGATGAAAAACAAAAGACAATATTAGTAAATAAAGTGCTTGATTCAAAAAGATTAGGTAGAAAAAATAATAAAATTTCTAAACTCTATAAATAAATTTATATGACTAAAATAACCGCAATTATCCCAGTAAAAGGTAAATCAAGTAGAATCAAAAATAAAAATCTAAAAAAATTTCATAAATCGAGTTTGTATGAGATTAAATTGGATCAGCTATCCAAATGTAAAAATTTTGATGAGATGATCGTCTCTTCAGAGTCAGAAAAAGTATTAAGTATAGCTAAAAAAAAAAAATTTAAGATTCATAAAAGAGATAAAAAATTTTCAACAGATACTGTTCCGATGAGTGATGTTTACAAGAATGTAGCTTCAGAAATAGATTGTGAAAATATTGCTTGGATAAATGTAACAAATCCTTTGGTTTCGAGTAAAGAATATGATGAGGCTGCAAAAAAATTTAAATCATTAAATTTAAAGAAATTTGACTGTCTTTTAAGTGTATTTGAAATTCAAGACTATTTTATTTATAAAAATAAACCAATAAATTTTAAAAGAACTCCTTGGCCAAGATCTCAGGATCTTCAGGGTCTTTTATCCTTAAGTTTTGCAATAAATATTTTGAAAAGGGAAAATATGATTAAATGGAAAAGTTGTGTTGGAAAAAAACCATATTATTTTAAATTACCACAACTTACATCATGGGATATAGATTTTATTCATGATTTTAGATTTTGTGAATATATATTTAAGCAAAAAAATAAATAGATTTAATTTATTCAATTAGTTTTTTATGACTTCAAAAGTAGTAATTCTTGATTTTGATGGTGTTATTTTAGATTCAGTAAATATTAAAACTGAAGCTTTTAAAGAAATTTTTAATAGGGAGTCAAAAGTTATTCAAAATAAAATAGTTAATTATCATTTGAAAAATGGTGGTATATCAAGAGAAAAAAAATTTGAATATTTTTATAAAAATTACTTTAAAAAAAAATTATCAAAAAATACAAAACTATTACTATCAAAAAAATTTAATAAAATAGTTTTTAAAAAAATACTAAAATGTAATTATATAAGTGGAGCATATAAATTCATTAATAAAAACAAAACTTACAAATTATTTATATCATCTGGAACACCACAAAAAGAATTAAGATTGATTTGTAAAAAAAGAAAAATATATAGTTTTTTTAAACAAATTTATGGCTCACCTAAATCAAAAGAAAATCATATTAAAGAAATTAAAAAAAAATTTAGAAAAAATGATTTATTTATCTTTATAGGTGATTCTTTAAATGATTTTGATGCCACAAAGAAAACAAAAATAAATTTTATACAGGTTGGCAATAATATAAAAAAGAAAATTAGATTTAAAAGGAAAATTAGAAATTTATTAAAATTGGATAAGGTCTTAGAAAGTTTATGATATTTATAGATTTTGATAACTTAAATGAAAAACAAACAAATTTACTGGATACTATTTTTAAAAAAAATAAAAAAAAATATGAATTTTTTTTAAAAAAAAATTTAAAAGAAAATAATTTTTTTTTTTTATCAAATTTTTTAAGCAAAGATATTTTTTCTAATTTTTCTTATATTGGTTTTTGCCATATTAAACTTATTAAAAAACATCTTGCTACAACTAAAGATAATATTGAAATAAAAATATCAAATTTTTATTTATATAAGAGTTTAAAAGCTAATTTTTCAAATAACAAACGAGTAGATATAATTTGCAAAAGTTACTGGACAACAAAACTTACTTTATACCTTAAAATTTTTTTTAAATTTTTTTATCTTTTAAATTTTATATTTTGGCAATTATTAAACAGATCAAAAAGAAGAGCTAAAAATTTAAAAAATCAAAATCATATTAATCTATATGATACAACTTTTACTTATTCTTGTTTTGATAAAAATTATTTTAAGGATAGATACTATCAAAATGAATTATTTAAAGATAAAAAAAATTTCTTATGTCCAGAAAACTTACTATTTAATAAGACTTCAAATTGTTTAAAAATTTTAACTAAAAAAAAGATAAATTGTATATACAGATTTGATTTCTTAAATTTTTTTGATTATTTAATTTCTTTAAAAAAAGTCACCACATGTGATTTTTTATCTTATTACAAATTAGATAATGAAAATTTAAAATATTTAGTATTTCATGATAATTTGAACAATATTTGCAATTTTAATTTTTTTATTGGAGTTACAAATTATTATTTTTTTTTAAGATTAAAAAGAAATGATATTAAAATAAAAAATATTTTTCATAAATTTGAAAATCAATCAGCAGGGAAAGGATTTGTACTTGGATCAAAAAAATATTTTCCCAAAATAAATATTGTAGGTATTTGTGATTATTTTATTAACTATCAATTTTCCTTTTCAAGAATTCCTCTTAAATATGAGGTCCTAAATAATTTAGTTCCAATTAAGAATATGTTAGTAAACAAACTATACTTAAAAGACTTTAGTAGTCATTATAAAAATTTTAAGGTTAACTTTGATACTTTTAGGTATAAAAAATATAAATTTATTAAAAGTCAAAAAATTAAGAGAGCCAATAAAACATTTAATATAACAGTTTTTCTTCCAATTCAGCAAGATGAAAGCATCAAAATTTTAGATCAAATTAAAAAACTAAAATTTGAAAAACAAAGTAAATTTAAGTATCATTTTTATTTAAAATTCCATCCAAATTTTAGTATTGATTTTAAAAGAAAATATTCGAACTTATCAGATAATAATATATTTATTTGTGAAAAAAATTTTGAAGAAACCATGAAACGTTCTAATTTGAGTATAATTGGTGCAAGCACTACATCGATAGAGTCAATATTATTTTATGTACCTGTTTTGTGTCCTATTAATTCTTTTTTTATATATGACTCACCTTTAATTAACCTCGTTCCAAAAAAATTATACTCTATGTACTTTAACAATGATGATTTGAAGAGAAAAATTGAATTATATGCAGAATTATTGTCTAATAAAAAACACATTAAATTGTTAGAAATAGCATTTTCAAAAGCAAAAAAAAAAATTATAAAAGATCTATAATGTTGAATAGTTTAAAAAAATATAATTCTAAAGATTTACTTAAACTCACTTTATCTCGTTTGGGTATCAGGAATCCTTTTAATAAAATGTTCAAAGTCATTGAATTTGAAACTACAGCCTATTGTAATAGAAAATGCAATTATTGTCCCAATGTTGATTTTGAAAGATTTGGTGACCAAGAAAAATTTTTTATGAGAGAGGAGGTTTTCAAAACTTTAATTTCACAGCTATCAGAATTAAATTTTAAAGGTCTTATTTCTCCACATTTGTATGGGGAACCAATGTCAGATCCCAGAATGTTATCATGGTCTGAACACATTAAAAAAGAATTACCAGAATCAAGATTAAAAATTGTTACTAATGGGGATTTTTTAAATAAAAAAAACTTTAATGAATATCTTAACGTTGGCGTAGATATTTTTTATATTTCAAAACATGCTAAAGCACTGAAAAAACCATGTAGAGAATTATTAGATGATCTAGATAAGGATGTTTTAAAAAAACATGTTCTAGTCCATGATTTTTATAACGATTATTATGAGCAACAAAAAATGTTTACAAATAGAGGTGGATCAATTGGATTGGATGAAGGAAATAATAAGAAAGCACCAGTTAACTGCTCATATGCAACATATCCTGTAATTAACACTTATGGTGATATGATATTATGTTGTCAAGATTTTCATAACAAATATATGTTCGGAAATATTATGAATAAAAAAATTGGTGATATTTGGTTTGATCCAGAAAATATAAAATTGAGAAAAAGAATATACGACTATAAATTAGACTTAAAAATTTGTAGAGATTGTAAAATGTAATGATTATTACAGATGATATTTTACAAAATTTATCTAAAAAATATAATTTAGATTTTAAAAAATTTAAATTTATAAAAAAAAAATTTTTTTTTAATATAAAATATTATATTTATTACTCCTCGGAAGAATACTTTTTTGAAATTAATAAATATAAAAAAGATATTGGAAAATTTTTTCCATATTTTGCTAAAGTAAAAGACCTTGATAATATAGAAATTTGGATCAAAAGTATTTATCTTACCCAAGATAAAAATCAAAAAATAGTTTATGATTTAGATAAAGGTTTGAGTGAAAGAAATGAGTTTAAGTCTAAATATAAAGTATGATTGAAATTCTTATTACTACATCCACATTTAATATTGAAAATTTGGATTATTCTAATTATAGAAAAAAAATAAAATTTATAATAAATAAAAGTGGAAAAAAAGTTAAAGAAAATTTTCTTAAAAAAAATATTAAAAATGTACATGGTATAATCGCTGGCACTGAGAAATATGATAAAAATATTTTAAATAAAGCAAAAAAACTTAAATTAATTTGTAGAATAGGCGTAGGGACTGACAATATTGATTTAAATTGTTGTAAAAAAAAGAAGATAAAAGTTTTGACATCAAAAACAGACCTTTCTATTGGAGTGGCAGAACAAACTTTGAGTTTAATTTTTGCAGCATTAAAAAAGACATGTAAATTCGATAATTCTATTAAAAATGCAAGTTGGAAAAAAGAATACACCAGTCTGCTATATAAAAAAAAAATTGGTATTATTGGTTTTGGTAAAATTGGTAAAAAAATCTATAATTTAACAAAACCATTTAAATTGACTTACTTTTATCATGATAAGATTAAAAGCAGATATCCTGATATTAAATTCAAATCAATTAAAGAAATTTTCAGGTGTTGTGATATTGTTACAATACATCTCCCATATAATGAAAAAACAAATCAAGTAATTAATAAAAAAGTTTTTACAAAAATTAAATCTAAAATTATTTTGATAAATACTTCTAGAGGACAGATAATTAACGAAAAAGACTTGTTTAATTTTCTCTCCAAAAATCAACAATCAATGGCTTGTTTAGATGTTTTTGAGAAAGAACCCTATAAAGGTAGACTAAAAAAATTAACGAATACCATACTTACACCACATATAAGTGGATATTCATTAGAACTGAGAAATTCGATGGAAAAAGAAGCTATAAATAGTTTAATCAAAAAATTTATTAAAAGATAAAATTTTAAAAATTAAACATTATTATGCATTATACTAGTAAAAAAATTTTTTCAAAAATTTATAATAACTATGGATTAAAATATTATCCAAAAAAGTTTAAAAAAAAAATAAAAATTAAAAAAAATTTTTCTAATATTGAAAATGAAATTTTAATCAAAAATGAAAAAAATTTTGTTATTGATTTAGCATCTCAAAGATTAAAAATAAATCCTAGTAATATTTGGAAAAAAAAAAATTTTAAAGATAGAGAGGATCTTTCAAGTCTTCATAGGTGGTCTTGGGCAATAAAATTACTTTCTAAAAAAAAAGTTACAAATCTAAGTGAAAAAAAATTTATAGAAGATTCTCTAATAAATTGGTGTGTTAAACATATTGATACTCAAATAGAAAAAAAAAATATTATTTTTGAACCATATAATATTTCTGAAAGGATTTGCAATTATCTAATTTTAATTAAGCTACAAATTTTAAAACCAAACAATTTCATACTTAAAAATTTGGAAAAACAATTTTTATTTTTGTTTGAAAATATAGAATATTATAAATTTAAATTATCAAATCATGCTTTAAATAATCTTAGAGCAATTTATTTATTTTCAGTCTTTACAAGTAATAAAAAAATTCAAAAATATTCTTTTGAATTTATAGATTATTTACTTACAAAATTTTTAGATAAAAATTATTTTTTTAAATTTGGATCAAGTAATTATCAATTTATTTTTACTAAATGGCTTTTAGATATTTATTTATTTTCAACTGTAAAAAAAAAAAAAGACAAAATAAAAAGAAGATTAGTTAAAATTTTAGATGTATTAAATTTTTTTATTGAAGTAGATAAAAATAAAAATAAAGTTATTCCTTTATTTGGAAATATTTCCCCTGACTTTGAAAATAATTGGATTATAAAATTTTTTTCAGAAAAAAAAGAAAATTATTTTTTTAAAAATTATTGGAAAAATTTAAATTTTGGATCAAGTAAAAAAAATATAAGGTCTAAAGAATGGATAAAATTAAAAAATAAAAAATTTTCTATATTTTTAAGAAATCCTAAATTAGTTGGATTTGATTTTAATCATAGTCACAATGATTTTTTTAATTTTGTACTATTTTATAAAGGCAAAAAAATTATTTTAGATCCTGGAAGAGAAAATTATTCATTTGAAAGTTTAAAAAGAGATATTTCAGGAAAATCACACAACTCTATTTTTATAAATAATAAAGCAATTTATGATGATTATTTAATCTATAATGTTTTATATAAATTGGGTTTAAAAAATATAAAAAATTGTAAATATTATGTAAATACCAATTATAGAGATTTTGTTAAATTAAGATCATTAGAAAAAAACTTTACAGCCATTAGGGAAATTTATTTAAAAAATGATTATATTGAAATTATTGATAAAATTTTTACAAAAAAAAAATCAAATATTAAAATACAATTTAATTTAAATATGAACAAAAAAAATTTAAAAGAGAATAAATATATTGAGTTAATTCATAATTCTAAAATAAAAAATAAAAAAAAATTTATAAAAAAAAATTTTTATAAATCTTACGGCTTATCATATGAGGGTACTACATTGCTTGTAGAATTTTCAAATATAAATAGAACTAAATCATCTTTAAAAATAAAGGGTTAAATATGTGCGGTATTTGTGGAATTTATAATTTTAACCAAAAGAAAATTAGTAAAAATGAATTAAAGATTATGAATGACCAAATGATAAGTAGAGGTCCTGACGCGGAAGGATATTTGTTAGAAAATAATTTTGGAATGGCTATGAGAAGGCTGTCTATAATAGATATAGATAAAAGTAATCAGCCAATTAGCAATGAGAGTCAAAATATTTCAATAATCTTTAATGGAGAAATTTATAATTTTATTGAAATTAGAAAACAGTTACTGAGTGATGGTGTTAATTTTCAAACTAATGGAGATACAGAGGTAATACTAAAGCTATATGAAAAATTCGGAGAAAAATTTATTAGCAAATTAATTGGAATGTTTTCAATATGTATTTTTGACAAGATAAAAAAAAAAATTTTAATTTATAGAGATAGATTTGGAATAAAACCTTTATATTATTACTATGATAAAAATTCATTATATTTCGCTTCAAGTTTATTTTCATTAAAAAAAGTTCTCAAACTCAAAAAGTCAAAAGATGCTTTTTTTTTGTATCTTTGTTTAAACTATTTTCCATCAAAAATATCTGCCTATGAGGATGTGAATTCTTTATTGCCAAAAGAATATATAAAAATTGAAAATAACAGATTATCAATCCAAAAATACGAAATTGAAATTCATTCTTATGAAAATTTTAATCAATCAAAATTTAAAGATATTATAGATGACTCAATCAATATTAATTTAAGAAGTGATGTGAATCTAGGATTAATGATGAGCAGTGGTTTAGACTCAAGTATTATAGCTAAACAAGCCACTAAAAATATACAAGATATCAAGGCTTATACTGCAGACTTTGAAAATAAATATGACAACGAAAGTATTTTAGCAAAAAGGTTTGCCGAAGAATTAAAAATCAATCATGAAACTATTAAAGTTAATGAAAATGATGTTCCTCATCATTTAAATGAAATTTTAAGAAATATGGATGAACCTTGTGCTGATACTGCCATAATACCAAGTTATTTAATTTCAAAAAAAGCAAAAGATGATGGGATTAAAGTTTTACTGAGTGGAGCTGGTGGCGATGAAATTTTTGGTGGATATGGAAGACACTATATAAATTTTTATACTTTTTTTTATGGAATTCTAAGTTTTTTAAAAATAAAAGAACATAAATTAATTAATATATTTCCGTATAAAATACAAAATTATCTATTAAAATTTTTAAACAAACAATTTGCTTATATTGCCAATACCTCAGGTCAAAACTTAGGTATAATATTTGAAATAATCAATAAGAATGATAATAAAAAATTAATAGATTCACTAGAAAGAATTTTATTAGGACTTATTAAAAGTAACTTTGGATTTAATTCTCAAAGTATTATTAATGCAGATTTATCTTTATATCTTCCAGATAATATTTTACGACCTTTTGATAAAGTTTCAATGATAAATTCTGTTGAAGGAAGAGTACCGTTTTTAGATCACAGATTATTAGATATTATTAAATCCTTTAATTTAGATGTAACAAATCGAGGCTCCTTTACTAAAAATAAAAAAATATTGAGAGATTTATATAATAAAGACTTACCTGAATATATAATGAACAATAAAAAAAAAGGTTTTAATGCTCCTCTTGATAAGTGGAAAATTCGTTATGAAGATCATTCGTCACAGGAATTTTTTGAGGATAATTTAAATATGAGATTAGTTTCTCAAAATTTAAAAAATAAAAATTATACAAACTTTTTATATAATTTGAATACTTATAAAATATGGGCAGAATATAATTAATGTTTTCTATAATTTGTCCTACATATAACTCATCATCATTTTTAAAAGAAACATTAGAAAGCTTAATAATTCAAAAATATAAAAAATTTGAAGTTATATTCTCTGACGATGATTCTAATGATAACACCGTTGAAATATTAGAAAGTTATAAAAACAAATTTTTAAGTCTTGGCATAAAAATTAAAATAATTAAGAACAATCATGGAGGGCCTGGTTTTGCTAGAAACGAAGCTTTAAAATGTGCAAATTTTGAATGGATTTGTTTTTTGGACTCAGATGATTTGTGGCACGGAAACAAGCTTTTAAAAGTTTCTGCCGTTATTCAAGCTAATAAAAGCTTAAACTGTATTTTACACAGGCAATATTTTTTGAGAAAGAATAAAGAAATAAAAGAATATGATTTTGATAAATATTTTAATGATAAAGTTTCAGTTAAAAAGCAATTATATAAAAATAACTTTTTTGCTATGTCTGCTGTTACAATAAAAAAAAAAATTAATTCAAGATGTTCAAGGATTTAATGAAAATTATGATAATGCACAAGATTATGATTTGTGGTTAAGAATAGGTGATAAATTTAACTTGTTTATAATACCAGAGTATCTTGGTAGTTATAGAGAAAGAGAAGGTAACATAACTTCAAAACCATACCAAAAAAGAATTCTAAACATAATCAAAATTTTAATAAGGAATAGAAAAGATATTAATTATTTTGATTTATTTAATTCGATATTAAAAGTTTTTGTAAATAAAGAGTGGATAAGAGATTATTTTAAGTAAAAGTTCTTTTTATTTTTCTTGCAAAATAATAAACTGATTTATACTTTTCAATTTTATTTCTGATAATTTGTTCCGATTTAATTTTTAAAAAATCAAGCCAGAAATTTGCTGAATTAAATTTGTAATATTCAAAATATTTTTTCAATTCTTTTTTACTTCTAGATAAACCATTATCACCATATTTTGTTACATAAGGAGTAAAGTCAGGATATAGACTTGGAACATTTATTAATCTTACTTTCATGAAGTTTCCTATCAGTAAATCATCAAAAATATTATTTTTAATCGAATATATGAATGAGTTTCTAGGTGTCTCAAAAAGAATACCTTGTTTTTTATTTGAAAATTTTAAATTCAACTCTGAGTTTCCTACTTTAAATGACAAAAAACCGAATTTTTTTTTAATTTGATCAAATTGATAAAAATATTTTTTTATTTCATCTTTATCACTTTTATCAAGATCATCACTCCAATTATCACCAAATTGTGAAGAGTCTAACATATTACTTTCATTTTTATTTGGATTTATCTTTTGATAAGTTTCATTATTTGAATTCCATTTTATGAATGCTGGCAACATTTCTCCAAACTTATTATTAAACTTTTCATAATGTTCATCTAGTGGTGTACAAAACTTATTCATATTAATTGAATCATTTCTTGAATATTTATGAAAAGCTGAAAAAGGAATTGAATAATTACATCCCCACTTTTTCATATAATAATTATATGACTCACCACATGGTTTTTTATTTGCAGCTAATGGTAGAATAAATTCATTGTGATGATTGTAAAAATTAATCATGTCAGCATCTCCCCAATTAATCAATTTTAGTAAGAATTTATTTTTATACAAAGATATAATCTTTTTAATTTCCTTAGACCAACCCAATCCAGATCCATCATTTAGATTAAATAGAATATCTTTTTTTCCAATTTCAATTAATAAGCATGAGTCTTGATTCCAATCTGCAAAAGATTTTATCCTTACATTTTTGGATAAATTAAACCATTCGTTACTTTTTAATTTGATACATTTAAATTTTGATCTCAAGTCATTATATATTCTATCACCATAATGATCAGCCACTAAAAAAGTTTTATTTTTAAAAAGATCAAGTGACTCTGGGTCGATATGATCTGGATGTCCATGAGATAACCAAATATAATTTGAAGATAAAATATTATTCAATTGATCTTTTGGGATACTATATGCATGTGACCAACTTCCAAAATATGGATTGCCGTTTATCCATGGATCTGTAGTTAGAATTGGTTTGTCATCAAATACAGTAACAGTGGCATTTCCAATTGTTTCAAACCCAATCATATTTATCTCGATATCATAATATTATCTAAAATTAACACATCCATTGAAGTCCTTAAAAAACAATCTATAGCATTATTTGGGTTCATTACTATTGGCTCATTTTCGTTAAATGAAGTATTCAATATAATTGGAACATTAGATATCTGAAAAAATTCGTAAATTAAAGAGTAGAAATCATTATTAGATAATTTAGACACCGTTTGAACTCTACCAGTGCCATCAAAATGAGTAACTGCAGGAATTAATTTTTGTTTATCAGTTTTTATATTTTCTACGCAAGACATATATGGATTTTCATTATTATTTTGAAACCATTTGTCTTTTTCTTCTTTTAGGATTGCGGGAGCAAATGGTCTAAAACTTTCTCTTCTCTTAATTTTTTTATTAATTATTTCTTTCATATTAGGACTACATGGATTAGCTAAAATTGATCTATTGCCGAGCGCTCTAGCACCAAACTCCATCCTACCATTAAAAAAACCAACCACATTATTTTCATAAATTAATTTAGCAAGATTTTTAAAGAGTTGTTTTTTATTATCAAAATTTTGTATATTGAATTTTTTTAATTCATTATTTTGATTAACTATATTTTCAATAAATTTAGAATTATATTCATTTCCAACAAATGGGGTTTCTAAATTAGTAAATCTTATTTTTTTATCTCTTTTTTTTTGTGTTATCAAGGCCGACCCAATAGCTCCTCCACCATCCCCAGGAGCGTAAGGAATATAAATGTTTTCAAAATATTTTGTTTCATGAATTTTTTTATTAGCAAGTGAATTTAAAGCACATCCTCCAGCATAAACTAAATTTTTTGAAATATTCAATCTTTTTACATCTTCGCAGATTTCTATTAATTTCTTTTCAAATACCTTTTGAGCAGAAGCCGCAATATCTTTATGGATATCAGTTATATCTTTAATATTTAAATCTTTAATATTAAAAAGTTTTTCAAGTTCATTGTTGTAAAGGTCATTTTGATTAGGTTGACCCTCAAATTTATAGCTAAAATTTGAATTTGCGTGATTAAAATATTTCAAATTTAATTTGATTTTATTTTTTTTACTAAAAACTTTATCTAAAATTAAATCATAATATTTAGGTTTACCATAAGATGAGAGCCCCATCATTTTGTATTCATCTCCGTAATTTTTAAAACCAATTAATTGTGTGAAACTCTCATAAAATACACCTAAAGAATCAGGAAAAAAATATCTTTTGATAATATCGATTTTTTCATAATTGCATTTAGCTATGCATACACTTGCAAAATCACCAAACCCATCAATAGATAAACCAACAGACTCTTTAAAACCTGATGGATAAAATGCAGATGCAATATGAGAAAGGTGATGATCTATATAATGAATTTTTACATTTTTACTCAGATTACCTTTTTTGAAATTTTGATTAATATCTTTTTTAATATCTATTTTTTTTTTTAATCTATTAAAAATTTCATATTTTTTTTTTCCAAAAATATAACTTTTTAAAAAAAAAAGAGCTTTTTTATCTAAATTGGATAAAGGATTTGTGTTAATTGAAATATCTGTTATCTCATTAATATTTATTTTTGTATAATCTAAACACTCATTAATCGAAGCAATTGGTAAGCCAGCCCAATGTTTTATTCTATTAATTCTTTCCTCTTCGATAGCAAAGAGTAATTTTCCATCTTTAAAAATACAAGCAGAGGAGTCTGCATGATTACAATTTAAGCCAAGAATAATGCTCATAATTATATTTTCATATTAATTTATTATATTTAAAACTTTCATAGTTTGTTCAACAGTTTTACTCCAGTTAAATTTTATGTAGTGGTTTTTACCTTTAAGAATTAAATTCTCTCTATGATTTGTATTTAATAGAACTCTTTCCATTGTGTTTTTAATATTTGCCTCATCATCTGGATCAAAATATTCTGCAGCATCTAAATTAATCTCAGGTAATGCAGATTTATTTGAAATTAGCACAGGACAACCTTGCGACATTGCTTCTAGTGAAGTTAAGCCAAAAACCTCACAATAAGATGAAAAAATATAAAAAATACTATTTTTATAGAGATTTATTAAAAATTTACTTTTTATATTACTGAATATAATAACTTCATTATTTTGAAAATTTTCTTTTATATATTTATTTATTTGTAAAAAATATTCTTTGTCTAAAATCTGTAGAACTAAAACAAATTTAATTTGAATTTTTTTATCTTTTTTTAAAAGCTTAAACCCTTTTAGTAAATTTAAAATATTATGATATTTTACACAAGATAAAACAGATATAATATAATTTTCATACTTAAAATTTTCAATATAGTGATCTGATTTTAGATTGTTTAAAAACTTACTATCGATACCTAAATAAATAACAAATATTTTTTTTTTTTCAATTTTTAATAAGTCAGAGATTTCTTTTTTTGCAAATTCAGAATCTACAATTAATGTATCACACATACGAATTGATAATTCCATGATAAACTTGGTCAAACTATTCCGAATTATATTTCCTGGCATTTTTGAAAAAAAAACCCATGGTAAATTAGAATGCAAGGCTAAAATAAATTTAATATTAAAAAGTTTAAGGAATAAAGGCCCCATATTCATGGGAGAATATAACTGTTTTACTTTTAATTTTTTTAATTCAAAGGGCAAGTAGAATTGCATCCATAAAATTCTAAAAAAAATATTGGTGTATTTTTTTGATTTAATTATGTAAGTAATTCCAGCATTATCTTGTATTCCTATTTCACTTAAATAATCTTCAGTAATAAATATAAAGATTTGTTCTTTTAAATTTTGTTTTTTTAAGTATTTACAAAAATTTAAGTTATATGTTTTAGTTCCACTACCCAAAGTAGTTCCAATCATATCTATTGCAGTAGGCATAATTTTATTATCTTTTCAAAAATGATTTATACCATTTGAAAAGTTTGGGAAGAGTTTTTTCAAAAGAATATTTAGGCTTCCAGCCAAAGTAAAGATTCAATTTTTTATAATCCATAAATTGAGCAGGTATTTCTCCGGTTGTTTTATTTTTGTGCATGGTTTTTTCTAATTTCTTGTACTCTTTTATTTTTTTTCCATAAGTAAATATTTTTTTGATTATATCTTTAACTTTATGTTTTAAATTTGTTCCAGCATTAAAAATTTGACCTGAAAATTTCTTGGGATTCGAGTACAAATTTTTAGATAAGATTTTGTAAAGATCAATAATGTCATCAATATAAACAAAATCTCTTATAGCTAGACCATTGCTTCGCATATTAAATTTTTTATTTAAAATACATGATCTGATAGCGTCAGTAATTAAGGTTGAAAAATTTAACTGACCGGGACCATATATGTTTGAGAATCTGGTAATTATTACGGGTATTTTAAATAATTTTGTACTATAAGAGAATGCTATCATGTCTGCACAAGCTTTTGACGTGTCATATGGGAATTCAGGTTTTAGTTTGTAATTTTCTTTATATGGAAGAAGCGAAATTGGATAATTTCCATAAGCTTTGTCAGATGAGGCTACCACAACAGCTTTAATTATTTTTTTATTCTGCCTAATTACTTCAAACAATGTGTAAGTTCCTCTTATGTTTGACTCCCACGTTGTGTATGGGTATTTATTTGCTATACCAACTTCAGCTTGTGCTGCTAAATGAAAACAGATTTCAATATTAAATTTGTTAAATATAGTTTTTAATAATTCTTTATCTGTAATATCACCAAAAATGAGATTTATTTTTTTATCAATATTTTCAAAAAATAACAGACTATCTATTTTTTTACTTTTTGTCAGACCAATTATATTTGCACCATTATAGGATAAATTTTTTGCGAGGTTTGATCCAACAAAACCTGCTACCCCTGTAATTAAAACGTTTTTATTTTTCCAAAATTTATCTTTTTTCATTTAATGAAATTAACTGCTATTTTTTTTGCTTTTTCTAATTCAGCCAAAGTATTTATTGTTATATGATTTCCACTATGTTTATAAGCGCTCAATAATTTTTTTCTAGATAAAAATTTAATTAAATCTTTGAATTTTTTGTATTTACTAAATAGTTGAAAATTTTTTGATGAAAAAATAAAATAACCAACATTAAACCAAATATCTAATAAAGGTTTTTCTTTAAATCCAATTATTTTATTATTTTTTTTTATGTCAAAAATTCCAAACCCAGTTTCAAGTCTATAAACAGCTACCGTAACTTTTTTTTTATTTGAAATAAAAAATTTAATATATTTATTTAAGTTAATATCTATCAATGTATCACCGTAGCAAACTAATAAATATTTTTTTGATTTTTGAGAAACTTTTTTTATTCTTTGAATAATATCTGAATTTAGACCGGTATATGAAGTTTTGATTTTATCAGAATGAAATTTTTTTTTTATAAATTGATCTATAATTTTATGTTTATAACCTGTGGCAATTATAAAATCATTTATTCCAAATTTTAAAAAGTATCGAATGATATTTTCTAAAATAGTTTTATTTTTAATTTTTATAAGTGGTTTTGGCAAATCTTTTGTAAGTGGTCTTAATCTTAGTCCTTTTCCACCACAAAGAATAAGTACAGATACTTTTTTTTTAAAATCTTGTATTTCTGTATTTTTCATAAATTTAGACTCTTTTTAATTTTTTTAAATTATTTAGTTTTTCATAATTAATTTTAACAAATTTATTTTTATAAAATTTTGTCTTGTTTTTATAGTGGTTATTTATAATCACTTGTACATTGTTTGCTAAACACTCTATTATAAAAAAACTATACAAGTTTTCACCAGAAGCAATAGTATATTTTGCAATAGATTGTAATTTAGAAACTTTTTTTGCAGATACTATTCCAAGATTTTTGACTTTTGAAATATTTAATTTATCTCCAATTATTATAATATTAAATTTATTTTTGACTAAAGTTTTAATTAAGTTATATGGAAAAAACATTTCTTTATTTTTGTGTTTTCTGTAATAAATCAATAAATCAATTTTTTTTTTTATTTTTTTTTTTCTTTGAAAACTATTTAAAATAAAATTGAATTTGCTTTTTTTTATAGTCTTTTGGGATAGGTATTTTTTTAAGAGATCAGTAGAAAAAATTATATCTTTTCTAAATCTCAGATTTATAAAAAATTCACTGATTTTGTAAAATAAAGGAAAAATTATTCCTCTTATAAAATAGTTTATTTTATTTGTTTTTGTAAAGTTGGCTCCTCCAGTAATAGGGCCTATAATGGTTTTTGGTGGTAAAAATATAAAAATAAAAAAATTCCATAATGGTAAATAATTTAAATAACAAACTTTTTTGTTACCAAGATATTTCAGCCAGCAATAAAAAATACCAACTATAGAAGACATATATCTTGATGAAGAAGTTGCCTTTTGATTAATTTTACAATTATAAGTTTTTGTAAAATTTATTTTTTTTATAAAAAGTCTTGCGAGTTTTCCTTCACCAGTAGTTTCAGAATAATCGCAAGTCCAAATAAATATTGTTTTTTTATTCAATGATAATAAATCTTGTTTTTTTAAAAATTTTTTTTATAAATTTTCCTTTAATATAATAAACAAATGTTTCAATAATTCTTTTTAATCTTCTAAAAAAGTCTGTTCTTAATCTCCATAAAAACTCATAGTTTTTTAATATATTGGGTACCTTTTTTTCTTCACCAGAAGCAATTGCAATTGATGCACCAATACAAATTATCTTATAGTCTTTATTTTTTTTTGCCAAAAAATATGCAAGCTTTTCTTGTTTTGGAGTAGGTAAAGTTATCAATGTAAGTGTTTTTGAAGTTATAATTATTTTTTCTTTTAAAATTTTTTTAATATTTCCAAATGGTAAGTTTTGATGATTTATAGCTAAATTAAATCTTTTACTTAAATAGTTTAATGATTTAACTGAAATATTTCCCAAAACTTGGATTTTTTTTATTTTTTTTGGCAACTTTATTTTATCAATTAATTCTCTACCTGGTATTTTTTCTATATTTATATGATTTTTTATCCAGATACCATCTGGCCAGTGGTAAAGGGACTGTTTACTAAAAAGTTCTCTATTTGCGTAGTATCCTAAAAATGCCAGATTCATTCCTGATAATATAAAATTTTCTTTAAAAGGGATTTTGTTTATTTTTTTTAATACTTTAAAACTGTTTCTGTAATAATATTCGTTATCAAATAAAATATTAAATAGTTTAAAACTATTATTTATTCGAGAGCTATCAAAAAAAAATAATTGATTAATTTTTACTGGTATTCTCATTAAAATAAAAATAAAATTTGTATAAATCTTATTCATCCTAAAAGATTTAAAAATTTCTATAGTTGAAATCCAATAACTTAATAGGTTTTTACCTGAGATACCACCAGATCTCATTCTAATTATTGTTTCATCTAATATTTTGTAACGAATTTTATTTTTGTAAAGAACTCTTAAAAAGAATTCAAAATCACCTGCAATTTTAAAATTATCTGAATATGCACCAAACTTATTATAAATATTTTTTCTTATTATCGAAGCTGGATGTGGTGGCATTAAGCCCAACTTCATTTTCCATCTTTTAAAATTTTTTGATGAATAAAATCTTGTAATTTTATAGTAATCTAAATCATCAAAATAAGCCACATTTCCTAAAAAAATATCACAAGATTTATTTATTGAAATTTGATTTTTAATTTTTTGAATAGTATTGTTGGATTGAAAGAAGTCATCTGAATTAAGTATTAAAATGTATTCACCAGTTGATTTCTTAATACCAAAATTAATAGACTCATAAATACCTAATTTTTTTTTTATAAAAACTTTTTTATTTTTAAATTTATAATTTTTTATTATTGATAGAGTTTTATCGCTTGATCCACCATCCACAATAATATGTTCAATATATTTATAAGACTGAGAAAAAACAGAGTTTAAAGTATCTCTTATAGTTTTTTCACTATTCAATGTTACTGTAATAATAGAAATTTTCATTTTTATATAATTATTGCATAATAAGACTTTTGATATAATAGTGGTATAAATTATTTTATGAAATTAAAAAAAGCATTAATCACAGGCATAACTGGACAAGACGGTTCCTATCTTGCTGAATTTTTATTAAAAAAAAAATATATCGTACATGGGATTAAAAGGAAATCATCTTCTTTTAACTCTTCGAGGATAGATCATATTTATGAAAATAAAATTAACAAAGACAAGTTTTTTTTACATTATGGTGATTTATTAGATGCCAACTCTTTAACAAATATAATTAACAAAGTTAAACCTGACGAGATATATAATTTTGCAGCTCAAAGTCATGTAGGAGTAAGTTTTGAATTGCCAAATTATACATCTCAAGTAAATTCAATAGGGACTTTAAATTTATTGCAAGCAATTATAGATAATGACTTAGTTAATAAAACAAAATTTTATCAAGCGTCAACTTCAGAACTCTACGGAGAAATACAGGAAAAAAAACAATCTGAAAAAACTCAGTTTTATCCAAAAAGCCCATATGCAACTTCTAAGCTATTTGCATACTGGATAACTAAAAACTTTAGGGAGTCTTATGATTTATTTGCCTCTAATGGGATACTTTTTAATCATGAGTCGCCACGAAGAGGCGAAACATTTGTTACTAGAAAAATAACACTTGGTTTAAGCAAAATAGTTTATGGACTAGAAAAATGTTTATATCTTGGAAATTTATATTCTTTAAGAGATTGGGGGCACGCAAAAGATTATGTTGAAATGTGTTGGAAGGTTCTCCAACATAAAAAACCAGACGATTTTGTTATAGCAACTGAAAAACAGTACTCAGTAAAATTTTTTGTTGAACAATGTTTTAAATATATTGGAATTAAAATTAAGTGGCACGGTAAAGGAATTAACGAATATGCAAAAATAATTAATTTTGATAAAAAAAAATTTCCCCTTTTAAAAATGAATATGATTGTCATAAAAATCAGTAAAAGATACTTTAGACCTAATGAAGTTGATAATTTAATAGGTAATGCTAATAAAGCAAAAAAAATTTTAAAATGGAAGCCAAAAACAAATATTCATTACTTAATTAAAGAAATGATGGACTCAGATTTAGAATATATAAGAAAATCAACTTTGAGATAAAAATCATTGAAACCAAAAGTACTAATTGCTGGTCAGGAGGGAATGGTTGGGAGTTCAATATATAAATTATTAAAAAAGAAAAAAAATTTTAATATCATAGAGTGTAAAAGAAAAGATCTCGACTTTACAAATCAACTACTTGTAGAAAAGTGGTTCAAAAAAAATAAACCAGATATAGTAATAAATGCTGCGGGTAAGGTCGGAGGTATTTTAGATAATAAAAATTTTCAACCTGATTATATTTATATAAATTCGATGATTGGTTTGAATATAATTAATTCCTCATTCAGGTATAATGTAAAAAAACTTATTAATTTAGGTTCGGCGTGTATTTACCCTAAAAAAGCAAAACAACCTATTAAAGAAAATTCTTTATTATCTTCATTTTTGGAAGAAACTAACGAAGGATATGCGTTAGCTAAAATTCTTTCATTGAAATATTCGCAACATTTAAAGAAAAAAAATAAAAAAGAATTTATTTCTTTAATGCCTGCAAATTTATATGGAGAGGGTGATAATTTTAATCTTAATTCAAGTCATGTTTTACCTGCCTTAACTAAGAAATTTATTCTAGCAAAAATAAATAATCATCCAAGTGTACAAGTTTGGGGCTCTGGGAAAGTCAAAAGAGAGTTTTTAAACGTTGAAGATCTATCTCATGCAATTTTTTTTCTTATAAAAAAGAAAATAAAATATGATTATATAAATATTGGTGGAGGAGAACATTTCTCAATTAAAAAAATTGCTCAAATGTTAAAGAAAATTACAAATTATAAAGGGAAAATTATATTTAATAGAAAGTACCCTGACGGAGTTAAAAGACGACAATTAGACTCTAATATTATGAAAACATTAGGCTGGAAACCAAAAATCAAATTAGAGAATGGTTTAAAAAATTATTGTCAATATTATATGAGTGAAATATACCCTCATGAAAAAAATTAGTTTTTTATTTTTTTTATATAAATTACAGTTGCAGAATAAATAAAAGTAGTAAATAAAAATACATAGATGTTGTTCATATTTAAATTACCTAATATTACTGGGATAAAAATCAAGAAATGTATTGTAAATAAAGTTTTGGTTAAAGAAAATCTAGATATCAATAAATGGTGTAAATGAAGTCTATCTGAAGATAATGGGTTTTTTTTATTATAAATTCTAACGATAAATAATCTTACTAGATCTAAACCAGGAATGATCATGTATAAACAAATTTGATCAGCAAATTCAATATAGTTAAAATTATATAGTTTTATAAAAAAATAACTAATTATAAAAGCCAGTAATAAAGATCCACTATCACCTAAGAAAGTTTTATTTTTTAAATTTAAATATGAAAAAGCCAAAAGAGCAATTATTAAAATTTTTATAAAAAGAGAATTGTAAAAAAATAAAATATTTAAAAAAATGAATAAAGAATATGAACTTGATTGTAAATTTATGCCATCGAACATATTAAATGCATTTATAAAAACTATAAAACAAAATACTGAAAAAAAAATACTTAATTCATTAAGTGCAAGATCTTTTTTATAAAATGAAAATATAATATTTTCTAAAATTAAATTTTTGTCTAAAAATAAAAGAGATAAAACAATTATTAGTAAGAAAAAAAATTTTGTATTAGCTTTAAGGTTAAGTTTATCATCAATAAATCCAAGTGAAAAAATTGATAATACAATTAAAATAAAAATATTTAATGATTTAATATTTTGAAAGAAAATATCATCTTTTAAAATATCATTAGAAATATTGGCCAATATCCAATAGATAAGAATATTTATAAGTAAGATTAAGCCTCCAGCTAGTGGAGTTGGTTTTAAATGTAATTTTCTTAAATTATCAGGCTTGTCAATATTGTAATGAAATAATTTAAATTTTGAAAAATTAAGTATTAAAATTAAATTTAATCCAATAAAAAATAATAAAGTAATATGTAAATAATTCATTTTAGATTTTTTATTTTATAATCATTGTTTATCATAATTAAACAACTTAAAAGAATGATTAGATCAAGGCTAAAAACAGCAACAGATGTCTCAATAAAAGATCTTAAAATTAATATGATGATTATCAGAGAGATATAGATACTATCGATATTTATATTTTTAAAATTCAAAACCATCTTAATTGATTTTAAAAAAATTATATAAATAAAAATTGAATAAATTATTAATCCAAAAATTCCAGATGAGACAAAAGCATAAATGAAACCATTGGATGCTGACTGATCAATTAAATATCTATCTCCTTGGGCGCCAAATCCAAAAAAATATTTTTCTTTAGGAAAATTATCAAAAATTAAAAACCAGTCCTCAAACCTTCCAGAACTTATACTTTCAATTTTAAATTGTCTAATAGGTTTGTCACCAGCAATCTCGGATAGTTTGATATTATTTTCACTTAATAAAGTAGGGTTTTTTTCTTTCCATTTATCCATTCTTAATTCATAACTTTTATTTTCATAATTTATAAATAGCAAATAAGTAAAAATTACTGGAATTAGTAAGTATGTTATCAGAAACTTAAATAAATATTTTAAAGAAAATTTATTTTCAAATATAAAAATTAAAGAAAAACTTAGGAATGTTAAAAAAATAATACTTCTACTTTGGTATAATAAAATGGCTATTAATAAAAAAATTTTAAAAATTGTTAGAAATATATTTTTATTTTTGAAAAAAAATTTTTCAAAAATAAAAACTAGTAGAATTAATAATAAAGATGTTCTTGATAAACCAGATGATCTTGGAGAACTCTTATAAAGAAACATTTCTGAATTTTCAAATAAAGATCCGTACATATTTCTAATACCTAGAAAAAATTGCTTAATTTGTGGGATAAAACTTAGAAAAAATATAGTTAATAATATTAAGAAAGATAAGATTAAAAATAATTTTTTTTCATTATAAGAAAAATATTCATTTATTAATATTATTGTAGCAATAATAGTCAGTGCACTTACTACAAAAGAAATATTTTCAATTGAATTATTCGTAATAATTAATCCAGGAATTTGAAATATAAAATAAATTAAAAGTAAATAATAAGTTTTATTATTTTTAATAAATAAATTTTTTTTTAGGATGAAAAAAAGTATTATAAAAAAAAAGCACAAATACACACTTAAATGTCTAATAGAATTGATAATATTTATTAAAGTAATTTCTTTATTATCATTAAAAATTAGAAGATCTTCAAATGATGTTGATATAGAAAACCAACATACTAAATATGAAAAAGTTAAAAATAATTTTATTGATTTTGAAGGTGAATTTGATTCAAATAATATCATTGATTTGATCTATCTTTAATATACATCCAAAAGCCAAATGAAAAAAACATCATTAAACATATCCAGTTATTAAAAAAACTACCAGAGGGTATCAAAGGCATAAGGTTAATAATAATACTTAAATTTATAAAATAATATGATTTATTTATATTTGATCTTTTTTTTTTAAAAAGGATAAAGAAATTATTTATAGTTATTTTAAAGAATAAAAATAAAATTATAAAAAAACCAAAAATTCCTATTTCTGATAATATTTGAACATATGTATTATGCGGGTGAGTTGAGCATGTCATTTGATTATTTCTTTTAGTAGGTTTGATAATTTTTAGTTCTTTTAAATAGTTACACTCATTGTAAAAACTTTTTATACCCGAACCAAATAAAAAATTTTTTTTAAAAATTTCAATTCCTGTAAAGGATAGATTCTCATGTTCTTCTGAGTAATATCTTACAATTTTTTTTTCATTTTTTTCTTCTTCATTATCTTTATAAAAAAAATTGTAAAGACCAATTTGTTTTAAAGTAAAATTTATATATTTTTCTGCTAATCTATCGCTGGATTCTAAATTAAAAAGAATTGTAAAAACAAGAAAAAAAAGGACAATAAATATTTTTTTGTAACTGGATATTAAAAAATAAAAAAAATAAACTACAAATAACAAAAAGAAAGCTGTTCTTTCAGAAGCTAAAAAAACTATAGAACCCAATAAAAACAAAATTAATATTTCAAGATAAATTGAAATTTTAAGTTTGTTAAAATAAATTAAACTTAATAAAAGAGGCAAAAATCTTACTAAATAACTTCCAAGTTTTTTTTCTTCATTAAAGAAGCTTGTAAGATGAATTAATCTATCATGCCCTACGGAGCCTACTTTTATATAACCGAAAGTATTTACATCAAAAAAATGTTGAATTAAAGAATCGACAATTATAATTCCAATAGAAATTAAAACTGAATAAAAAAATATTTGAAAAAAAATTTCATATTTCTTTAAAAGATAAAAGATGGTTAGTGATAAAAGAAAGTATCTAAAATAAAAAAATGAAGGTAAAAAAGACTGATCTTTGTAATTAGTTAAAATTAAACTTATTAAGATTATTGAATATAATATTATAAAAAATATTATTTCAGTTTTTAAAACTTTGAATATAAAATAATTTTTTTTTGAAAAAAATAAATAAATTAAAATTAGACCAGAGATAGAGGCTAATAAATCAGCAAAAAAAATACTAATTGCTAACGACAGAGGAATTAAAGATATACAAATAATCAAAAATTTGTCCAAATTATCAATCTTTTTAATTGAAAGTGAATATGATGAGTTCATTACGTGTTAATATTATATAATAGCTTATCTAATCTTGAATAAGCTATAATTTAATTTTCTTGAATTTATTCATTTTAACAATTTTTACTATTATTTTTTTGATAATAAGTTAATAAAACAAGATGTTAAAAATTTTAATTTGTGGCGCAGGAGGCTTTATAGGTGGCCATTTAGCCTCAAAATTTTCAAAGGATAAAAATATCGAATTAATTTGTGCAGACATAAAACCTTTGGAATATTGGTTTCAAAATTTTGATAATTCCAAAAATTATAGTTTAGATTTAAAAGAATTTAATAATACTTTAAAAGTGACTCAAGAAGTTGATTATATTTTCAATTTTGCATGCAATATGGGAGGAATGGGATTCATAGAAAATAATAAAGCTGATTGCATGCTTTCAGTTTTGGTAAATACAAATTTATTACGGTCTGCGATTAAAAATAAATGCAAAAAGTTTTTTTTTTCTTCCAGTGCTTGTGTTTACAATTCATTAAAACAAAAAAAAACTTTTATTGAAGGATTGAAAGAAGAAGATGCTTATCCCGCAGATCCAGAAGATGGTTATGGTTGGGAAAAATTATTTAGTGAGCGAATGTGTAGACATTTCACTGAAGATTTTGGATTAGAAACGCGTGTTGTGAGGTATCATAATATTTATGGTCCAGTTGGTACGTTTGATGGTGGAAGAGAAAAAGCACCCGCAGCTTTGTGTAGAAAAATAATTATGGCAAAAAAAAATAAAGAAAAAAAAATTGATGTTTGGGGTGATGGAGAGCAAACAAGAAGTTTTTTGTATATTGATGACTGTATCAAAGGCACTTTAAATGTGTTTGATAGTGATAAACAAGATGTTTTTAATATAGGAAGTGAAGAACAGGTATCTATCAACCAAATGATTGAAGTTATAGAAGAGATAGCCGATTACAAAGTTGAAAAAAATTATCAATTGGATAAACCAAAAGGTGTAAGAGGAAGATCAAGTGATAACTCTTTTGTAACAAAAGAAATTGGATGGAAACCAAGTTTGACACTTAAAGAAGGGTTAACAAAAACATACGCATGGATAGAGCAACAAATTAATAGTAATTCAAATATTGAAAAATTTTGTAAAAGTAATATTGAAAAATAATAATTAAAATTATGAAAGCTTTATGGCTAGTATCTTTTAGGCCAATTGGAAAATCAAAAACTAATGACACCTTTCAAAGTATTTTTATTGACTCTGTAAAAAGTTTAGATTTTGATATTACTTTTAGCTTAACTCAATTTGAAGAGCCTAATGTAAAAGATTTCATTGAAGATAAAAAAATAAAAAGTTTTTATACTGATATTGAAAAAAAAGAACTTCCAAATAATAAAAAATATTCTAACAAACTAATGTTAGATAAAGCCTTAGATCAATTTTTATCAAAAGATAATTTTGATTATCTAATATATTCAACTGCAGATATTATTGTTCCAAATAATTTATTTAAAGTTTTGGCAAATATTAAAGACAAAAACTTCTGTGCTCTAGTATATCCAAATACACACGTTACCAATGGAATAATAAAAAATAGTTATTGGCCTCATTATGGTATTGACTTAATAATTTTTAAATTATCTAAAGAGAAGGCCTCTGTATTTAAAAATATTATTAAAAGTTATAACCAATACGATTGGGGCATAAATGAAAATTTTTATATTGCCGCAAGTGAAGCGTTAGGTTTAAAAAAATATAATTTATTTAAATACTGCAATGTTTTAAAATTTGATAATGATTTTGAGGCTTTTACTGAAGATAGAGTCTGGCAAACAAATTCGTGGAAAGAGAATCAAGGTTATCTTATTAATTTTTTAAAGAGTAACAATTTAAGTAAATTATATGCATATGGATCATATTATTATTTATTATTTAAAATATTTAACCTTAAAGATCTGAATTTTAACTTATTTTTTGCTTATCTAATTTTTTATCCATACAATTTTACAAAAAAAATTTTTATGCTAATTAGAAAAAAGCTAAATAAAACAAATTAATAATTATGAAAAAAAAAATTTTAATTTTAGGATCAGAAGGACAAATAGGTGGACACTTAGTTGAATTTTTTAAACAAAATAAAAATTATGAAGTTCTTAAATTCGATATAGTATTAGGAAAAAAATTTGATATTAGAAATTTTAATAGCTCCCTCTTAGAAAATAATATTAAAAAAAGCAGTTTCATTTTTTTTCTTGCTTTTGATGTTGGTGGTTCTAGGTATTTAAAAAAATATCAAAATAGTTACAACTTTTTGATTAATAACTTATTGATTATGAGTAACGCTTTTAGATTATTGAAAAAATATAAAAAAAAATTTATTTTTGCAAGCAGCCAAATGTCAAATATGGATTTTTCCTCATATGGGACTTTAAAAAGATTAGGGGAAGATTTAACAAAATCTTTGAATGGAATTTATGTTAAATTCTGGAATGTTTATGGAATAGAAAAAGACAGAGAAAAATCTCATGTTATAACTGATTTTATATTAATGGCTTTAAAGAATAAAAAAATTAAAATGTTAACAAGTGGTAAAGAGAGTAGAGAATTTTTATATGCAACAGACTGTTCTGAAGGTTTATATAAAATTATGAAAAAATTTAGTTTTTTTGTAAAAAAAGGCAAGGAATTACATTTAACAACTGGTAAGAGAATCAAAATAATTGATATAGCAAAATTGATTAAAATAATTTTATCAAAAAAAAATATTCAGATTAAAATTAAACCATCAAACAAAAATGACGATCTCCAAAATAATATGAATAATACACCAAATAAATTTTTTTTGAATTATTGGAAACCAAAATATAAAATTGAAGAAGGAATAAAAGAAATTATTGATTATTATCAACCAAAGCAAAATTAAATTTGAGAAAAAATATTTTTAATATCAAAAAATTAGATCTGTGTATATTATATACAACTTTAATATTTTTTATTTTAATAAACTTTATATATTTTTATTTAAATTTAACAGAAAGCATAAAAGTAAGTAATTATGCCTATAATGAATTATTCATAAATTACCAAGCTGGTTTTATTAGAAGGGGACTTCTTGGTGAAGTTATATGGCAATTAAATAATATATTTTCTATTGATCCAAGAATTTTCTCTACTTTGTTTTTTTTCTCAATATATTTAGCTCAAATCTTTTTATTTATTTATATATTTAAAAAATATCTTGTTTCTAAATTAATTTTTTTTACTGTAATATTTTCACCATCATTACTTTTGTTTCATATTTATACACCTGAACTATTTTTTCTAAAAGATGGAATAATAAAGTTAGTTTTTTTGATACATGCTTTTGTATTTTATCATTTTATTTACAAAAATAATGATAGGAAAAGATATTTTCAATATTTACGTTTTTTTATAATACCACTTTTATTTATCACTATACTTGTTCATGAATACCAGGTATTTTCTTTGAGTTTACATTTTTTAATTTCATTAGGATCTATTAAAGAAAAAAAAGAAATAAATAAAATTTTTAAAAATTATATACCATTAGTAATACCAGTTATTTTTATCTTATTTTTTTTTGGTAACCAATTACAGTTTGATAATTTAAGTGAAATTCTTAAAAAATTTGATGTAGAACTAAATCCTTATTTGGGCGGAGGTATCTACCATTATATCGGTGGTTTTTATAAGTGGCACTTCTTTTATTTTTCATATAGAGATTTTGTTAATTTATTTTTAAGTTTTATTTTAAGTGTTTTAATTTTTTATATGTTATTCAATTACTTATTAGAGAAAAAAATTGTATTTTTTTCATCAAAATATCAATCAAAATATCTATTCTTTTTTATTCCTGTAATTATTCCTTTTTTATTAACCAGTGATCATGGAAGAAATTTGTCATTTTTATCATTTTATTTAGTTACTTTTTTTATAATTTTAAATTTAAACACTAAAAAACTGACCAATCTCATTGATTTGATTTCAAAAGATCATTTAAAAAAATATATGTTGTTTGTATTTATTTTTTTTTATGTTTTTATGTGGAAGTTAGATCAACTCGCAGGTTTCGGTTTACAGGGAAAACCAAATGACATTTTCCAAAGCTCATTGTTTGCAGAATTTATAAAATTCATTAAATTTTTATATAATTATATTGACATGAATGTATTAGATTTACCTGAAATTAATTTATAATTTCTTTCCCAGAAAAAAATAATGATTTTGTTTAAAAAAAATATTTCCTTTATAAAATTTATTTTTAACAATCTTTATATCAAATTTATTAGATAATTTTGATTTGAGATTATTAAAATATTTCAAATTATTGATATTCTCAAATTTTTCCTGAAAACAGATTAAAATATATTTACTTTCAGAAATCTTACTAATAAATTTTTTTCTAAAATTGATTGGGGTTTCAGATATAGACCAGTTTGCTATAAATAAATCGTTTTTCTGTTTAAATTTTTTTAAATTTGAAATTAAATAAATTTTGTATTGTTTTGAAAAACCTACGTCTAGATTATTATGTTTTAAAAAATAAAATTGTAATAAGTTTACGCAGCCAGTGTCAAAACAAGTATAATTGATATTATTATTTATCTTTGAAAAAATTCTGGCCATAAGACCGTAACCGGCACCAAATTCAAAAACTGATTTAACATTTTTTTTTAAATTAATTTTTAATTTTTCTTCTAAAATTTTTAAGTGATAAATGTGATTTATTCTGTTTCCTGAGCTTTTAAAATACAAAAAATATCTAATTGGATTTCCAATATGATCTTCACTTAAAAGTTTTTTATATATACTCCATTTTTTTGATCTTTTAATATCTAAGAGTTCTTTAAAAATAAATAATCGATTCTGTAAAAAAAACATTTTTTGAATAAAATTTTTTCTTAAGAAGTCTTTAATATTTTTTGACTTGAGTAAAAATAAAATTTTATGATTAAATTCTATATGTGTTTTTTTTAAGTTTTCTTGTCTAATTTTTAAATTTCTTATTCTTTTGATAATTTCATTTCGTATTTGTAAATCTTTTTTTAACGATATTTTCTTATTTGGGTACCAAGAGCTTAAATATCCAATAAGAGTTCTGAGCAAATTATTTAAAATCATTTTTTTGAAAATAAATTTAAAATTAAAAAAATCAAAGAAAAATAAAATAAATTTTCATTATTAAAAGAAAGATATAGTATTACTAAGAATGATAATGATAACAAATAATAGCTTTTAATTTTTTTAATTTCTTGTTTTAAAAAATTTAATCTTACTAAAACTAAAATAAATTCTTTAAATAAAATTAAAAAACTAATTTGCAATAAAGAATAATTTCCATTAGCTAAAAAGAATAAAAATCCTAAGAATATAGGCATTAAAAAAAATTCAATTCTAAGATTTCTATATAATGTTTTTGAAGCTTCAAATTTTGTTACCAATATGTGAGATGTGCATGAAAAAATCACACTAATAGAAAAAATTTTAGTTAATTCATAAATTGTATCATTATAGGAATTACCTAACCAAAAATTTAAAATAAACGGGTATAAAGGAAATAATAGAAAAATAATCAATGGAATAATTCTCATGAATATTTCAAGTGAAAAATTGAAACTGTAGTTATCTATTTTTTTTTGTGATAAATCTGGAAGCAAAAATGCACTAAAGCTCTTTGAAATTATACTTAGTTTTCCTGTTAATTGCTGTGGAATAGAATATGTAGCAACTGCGATAGGTCCTAAAAAAAATTTTATCAAATATTTATCAAACAAATCATAAAATTGAACTAACAAACTATTTAAAGTTATCCATTTGCTATTATTTTTTAAATTTTCTAATAAAATTTTACTATTAGATTTTTTAAAAAGATCATAATTTTTTATTATAAAGAACATAATAAAGATTGAAAAAAATTTTATAAAAATAGAAATTAAAATTAAATTTTGTAAAGATAATTCATTATTATAAATTAGTAATATTGATGGAATAGAAATACTGAAGCTAAAAAAAAGTAAGTTTAAGATACTTATCGATTTAAACTTTCTATTACCCTGCAAAATACCTTCAAAGGTAATAAAAAAAATAGTTATGATTGATCCAATAAATAAATGTAAAGAAAATTCATAAAAACTTAAAAGATTAAAATCAATTATTTTTTCTAAAATATAAATAAATAATAAAAGTAAAAAAATTATTAAAGATATATACAATGTATAATTTATTGCTTCGTAACTGATTTCCTTTCTTTTTTTTGAAAAATTATTGATACTTATCGCAACTGATTTCCCAATTCCTAAATTAAAATTAATAGAAAAAATCAATATGAAATGAAAAATAATGTAATTACCATAATTTTCAGGTCCTGCATAATTTAAATGTATAGGAATAGATATTAATGAGATAAAAATTGAAATTATTCCAGGAGCTGAAAGAATTGAACTATTTCTGAGTAAACTTTTAAATTTTATTTTCATTAATAAATTTTTTAATTATATTTTTCATAGAATAATTTTTTAAATAAAAACCTTTTGATTTAATAGATTTTTTTTTAAATCTTTTATTAAGTTTTATTATCTGTAAAAGATTTTTTATTAAAACAGATTCCTTATTTATTATAAACGGTGGATTTAAAGATTTTAAATTAATACCCTCAATCCCTTTTTTTGATGAAATGACTATAGCTCCCAAAGATAGCGCTTCAATAATTTTAATTCTTGTTCCAGATCCAAATCTTAAAGGAACGCATAAACATTCTGAAAAATAGATTAAGTTATATAATTCTTTTTTTCTTACAATGCCTTTGTTTATAATCCATGGATATTTTTTATCAAATCCACCTCCAGTGATTACAAATTTTAAATTTGGAATTTTTTTAATTATTATTGGCATTAATATATTATTAATATAATCAATCGCATCTTTATTTGGTTTGTATTTATATGAACCAGTATAAATAATGTATTTATTATAAATTATTTTTTCTTTTTTTATTTGTTCAAGAAATATTCCATTTGGAAGTAAAATAGTATTAGTGTTGTATAATGATTTTATTTTATTTTTTTCTTTAATTGACACAGAGGTTGATATATCGGAAAATTTAAAAACTAGCTTTTCTAAAAATTTTGTTAAAAGATAAATAAATTTATTAGAATACTTTTTTCTGATTTCTGATTCGATAGAATGTGAAATATATATAATTTTTGTATTTGATAAAAAAAACTTAAAGTAAATCATTACGATAAAGCTATAAAATATCCAACTTGCACCTTCCAATATAATTATTTTTTTATTTGCACTTTTTAAATAATGTGAAATTTTCAAAATCATTTCAGGTAATTTAAAAATTTTAAAAATTGGTTTTTCTTTATGAATGTAAATTGTTTTAATATTTTGATTATTTATTTTTTTTACATGAGAAATCTGAAAAATTTTTTTTTTATAAGGCCAGCTTTTAAATCTACTGTTTACAACGGTTGATGACCCCATTGCATCCGGCTTTATTGGGAAAAAAGTTATAAAAGCTGTTTTGATTTTATCCATTTATATAAATTAACTGATAAATTAGTTAATTTTAATTATCTAGTTAAAATATGTCATAATTTTATCATACCAAACGACATATTTTTAAAATATTTAATTGAGTTTTTCTCAAAAGTTATTATAAGTTCCATGCCTGGTGATTATTGCGAAAGGGTAATACCCGATCCCATTCCGAACTCGGAAGTCAAGCCTTTCTGCGC